>Ga0256840_1000038_pt1 | contig 96069 bp, 89 predicted proteins | sample 355202metaG_FD_185969 | JGI IMG/M metagenome (GOLD analysis project Ga0256840, IMG submission 185969) | Hydrothermal vent microbial communities from Mid Atlantic Ridge, Atlantic Ocean - 355-202 | ecosystem: Environmental > Aquatic > Marine > Hydrothermal vents | place: Atlantic Ocean: Mid... | reverse complement strand
GAGTTTTAGATGGTCATATTTTTAGACACAGATGACTTAGAAAAGATAGGTTAATTTCGTTCGTTTCTTTGTGGCTTTATGAAAGAAATTTATAGATTTTTAGCACACTTATTTTATATTAGCCCAAAAAATCCTAGAAGAAGTAAATATATATTAAATAGAAGAAATTTTATATCATTTAAAAAATAAAAATATTAGGGTTTGCACTCTAATACTTTTTTGTTAAACTAAAAACTAAGTTTTAATAAAAAATAAAGAAAAAAATGAAATTACCTAAAGTAGATATATATTCAGATTGATGAGCTAGACCAAATCCTTGAGTGGGTTGATATGGAGTAGTAATGAAATATAAATGAAATATTAAGGAATTTTCTTGATTTGAAGAATATTCTACAAATAATAGAATGGAATTAACTGGGGCTATTATTGGACTTGAAAAACTTAAAACAAAATCAAAAGTAAATCTTTATACAGATTCAAGTTATGTAGTTAATTGAATTGATAAATGATGGGCAATAAATTGGAAAGAAAATAATTGGATGAGGAATAGTTCTGACAAAGTATTAAATGCAGATTTATGGGAAAGATTATTAAATATAGTTGAACAACATGAAGTAAAGTTTAACTGGGTAAGATGACATAATGGTCATGAGGAAAATGAAAGATGTGATGAATTAGCAACTGAACAAATATTAAAAAATCAATCTTATTCTAATGTTGAAAATGTTAAAAAAGATGTAGAAGCTTTAGATAATGAATCAGAAATAAGAAAAGTACTAAATGAAAATAATGATAAAAGTATAAAGATAACAGCAGAATGACAAGCTTGTAGAAAATGTGGAACAAAAGTAGAAAAAAAGATCCCTAAAAAGATAAATAAAAAAAATAAAAGTTTCTACTATAGGTATTATTTAGGTTGTCCTGGGTGTAAAACAAATTATTTTGTTGATGATGCTAAAGTAATGTTATAAAAAAGATTAGAGTTTAGTTAAACTTTAATCTTTTTTATAATTAAATAAGTTACATTTTTTATTTGTATTTAAATTTTGTTTATTAATATTTTTAATTCTATTAATGTTAGTTGGGTGGTCTGATAAAAATTGTTTATAAGTATTAAATTTATCATTATCTTTTTCAAAGAAATATGTACTACATTTTAAATTTAGTCACATATCATTAATTAATTTAATTCATCAATTATCAGCACTTAACTCAGTATATTTATTTGGATAGTTATTTGTTGTAGATAATATTTGATTATTTACATTAAATCACATAAATTGTAGTGTTAAATAAAATGGTATGTCAGTTAATAAATTTTTTAATACATCTCTATTTTTTATATGTTGTATTTCATGTCATATTATAAATATTATTTCTTCTTCATATTTTATATTATCCAATAAAGATGTAGTAATTATAATATTTCATCAAATTACAGCATAAGCATTTATTTCTTCATTATCTTCTAAATATATATTTATTTTATCTAATGTATTATTAGGTATTTTATTTTTTAATTTATTATTTATATAAAAAATAGTGTTTTTATTATTAATATCACCAAATAATTCTCTTTCTTTTTGAATAGTAATATTTCATATAATAAAATATGCAAATAAATAGAATAATAAATATGAAATAATAATAAATGGAATTATAATAATTAACATTTTAAATAACCATCAAAAATCTGGATTTCAGGGTTTAATAGTATCATCATGATCTTTTTCAATAGGTAGTGTAATTTTTTCCATATACATTAATATAAATAATAATTTATATTATTATATATTATTTTGTACATTAATGAAAAGAATGTTATTATTTAATGGATTTATACTTAAATAATTAATATGGCTAAAATAAATTGTCCTAAATGTAATAAAGAATATGAAATAGATTCTAAATTGGAATGAAAAAAAGTTAAATGTTCTGAATGTTGAAATATATTTGTATTAGATTTTTCTAAAAATGATGATATAGAAATTGAAGAAAAAGATGAAATTAAAAATGAAGAGAAAATAGAAGTGCAAGAGGGAAAGGAGATAATAGAATCTAAATCGGAGGAAATAAAAGATGATAAAGTAATAAAAGAAGAAAATAAATCTATTGAAAAAGAAGATGATATTGTTATTAAGCCTAATAAAAAAAGTTATATATTGCTTGGAAGTCCAATATTATTATTTTCTATAATAACTATAATAGCATTTTTTATGAATATGTGAATTTGATTATTATTACTATGATTTACAGCAGCTATTTATTATTGGTTCAATATTAAATTTAAAAAAGAGGAATACATACTAAGTGATAGAAAGATAATTTATAATTATTGAAATTTATTCTCTGATAACTCTATTGAAGTACAATTAGATAAAATTACTGAAGTTAGATCAATTTTATGATTTATCCAATATAAAATATTTTGAACTTGAAATTTAAGAATAAAGACTGCTTGAAGTGATAATTCAGCAATTTATCTAAGAAATATTGATTCTACAATGGATATTTACGATAATGTTCAAGTTAGAATGAGAAAGAATGGTTTCCATTTATTAAAAGATAAATTAGTGCAAACTGCAAAACCACATTGGTTATGAATAGTATGAGAAATTTTTTGAAAAATAATTGCTAATTTTTTCATAGTATTTGTTTTATTTTGAAATTTAATTACAGAACTATCTAATTGAAGTATCACATCAGGTTGAATATTAATTATTTTACCAACTATATTATTTATAATAGTAATGGTATTAATAATAATAGTTTCTTATTTAGATTTAAAAAGAAGACAATATGATGTTTATACAGATTCTATTTTTTATACAGAATGATTTCTAACTAAACATTATGCATTTCTTCCTATGGAATCAGTAGCAGATACTGAAAATACACAAAGTTTTTTCTCAAAAATATTTTGATTACATGATGTAGTTGTTAGTTCTGAATGATCTAATAATAAGGTTTCATTCAAAAATATGTTAGATTGAGAACAAATGATGAAAAATATAAAATATCTTAAGGATAATATTATAATGTGAGAAAAAGATGTTTTAAAATGAGAAGAAAAAAGTATAAATAGTTTAATATGATTTAAAGATAAAATTGAAAAACCATTAGATTATGATAAAAGTTTTAAGTGAGAATATAAGATGAGTATGCTTAAATCATTAATTCTTACATTACCATCAATAGTTTTTCCACCTGCATTTGTAGCAGTAATTATTATCCAAATTATAAGAGTAAAATTTACTACATTTTTAGTAGAAGAATCTAGTATAGAAAAAAAGTTTGAGTTTTTAAGTAAAAAACATAATTCATTTAGTGTTGAAAAAATAACTTGAGTAATTATTAAAGAATCTTTACTTGATAAGTTACTATGAACTTGTAGTATATCATTTTGGTCTATTGGTTCGAGTTCAAATATAACATTTTCTAATATTAAAAAATCAGAAGACTTAGAAAAAAATATTTTAGCAAAAGTATGAGTTAAATTAGAAGAAGATAAAAAGTCTTTACCGATAAATTTTAGTTTTATCAATTATATAAAGTCTAATATTTGAGCAACTTTATTTTTCATATTATTATTTTTTGTACTAATACTAGTTTCAATATTCATTAATGAAATTAATTTAGTTTTCGTATTATTAGGATTAATACCTTTCTTTGTAATTTTTATATTAATATTTATTTATAAAATATTTTATTATAAATCTTCTAGATTTATACAACATATTTCTAATGATTATATTGAATCTATTTCTGGAATATTTTTTGTTTCTAAATACTATATAATGTTTAGAAATATTAAATGAATGAAATCAATGAAATATCCATTAACGAATACATGAACATTAATTTTTAATGTTTCATGAGAACAATCAGTAGAAACTAAATGAAAAAAATGATTTTCAATAATTTCTAATTCTGTAAAAATACCATTTGTATCAAATGTATTTGATACACATTCATATTTTGATAATATATTAAATGAAAGTAAAATTGATACTAATTTATTAACTAAATCTAAACAAGATGTGTGAAATTCTATTTTCTTAATTAGTATTTTAGCTATCATTATTTGAGCAGTATCATTATGAATTGATTTAATTGTTTGAATTGCTTTATCAATATTTTTTCTGATTATTATTTGATTAGTTATATGGATTATAAAAGTAAAATATTATAATTTTGAAAAAGATAGAGTATTGTTTTGATCATGAATTATTTATAAAAGAAGACAATCTATCCTTTATAGTAAATTTAATTTTATTGAAAAAAATCAAGGATTTATAAATAAAATATTTAAAAATGGTATAGTGAAAATTTATACCCTATGAAGTTGAAGAGTTGAAATGTTATTAAAAGATATTGATAATTTTAAAGATATATATGAATTATTAAAAAAAGATTAAACAAAAAAATATCAGAGTTTAAACTCTGATATTTTTTTGTTCTTTTTTATCTTCTTCTATCCACTCATCAAATATACTCATATCTACAAATTTAGTAGAGGGAGTAGTTTCAGAAATAGCTTTTTCTAAAAGTTCCATAGTAATAACACTATTTTTTAACTTTTCTTTTAAAGTTTTTGGATCTAGACTATCTATATTATTAGCTAAGTCTAAAATTGATTGGCTAGCATCACGAGAAACTTCATCACTTATTGCTTCTAAATCTGCAGCTACATATCAGTCAGTTAATTTGGCTAATTTATCATAATCTAATTTTTGATGTGGTTTATTTTCTTTTTCTATAAATATCTGAAATAGTTCTTTTCTAGCTTGAAAATCAGGTGGTCATAAATATATTTTTTTATCAAGTCTTCCAGATCTTAGTATAGCACTATCTAAATGGTCAGGTCTATTCGTTGCAGCTATAACTATCAGGTTTGGAGCCTCATCTAAAGCATTGAATTCTTGTAAAAATTGTGATACCTCTTCAGCTTTATTTCAATCTACATTTTGTCATCTTTTTGAAACTAGAGAATCAATTTCATCTAAAAATAATATTATAGGTCATTTTTCAGATGCTTCTTTAGCTTGTGTAAAGAAATCTCTAATATTTTTACTTGTAGCATGTATATAACTAGAACCAAATTCTCAAACTGATTTTTTAATAAGTCCTGCTCATAGTTCTTGAGCTAATTTTTTTGTAATAAATGTTTTACCAGTTCCAGGAGGACCATAAAATAACATACCAGTTGGAATACTTACATTAAACTTTTTATAAGCTTCATGTATTTGCTTATACATTGCTTCTTTTTCACTAGTTTCTCATTTTTCTTTTTCAAGTTTTTCAACTAAAAATTTAAACTTAAGAGGTTTAATGAAATTTTCTCTTAAGTTTTCTTTTAATTCATCCATTCAAGCTACTCAAGCAAAACCAAAAGTTTTGGGATTTTTATTTTCAAAATATTTTATATTTATTGGATTAGGTTTTTCATCTTGTTCATCAGCTGTTTTATTTATATATGGTTTATTACTTGGAGTATAATTTTTTCATGCTTCGATCGCTTCAGGAGTAGAAAAAGTATCTTTAAAAGAGCTTGTTATTTCAGAAGCTTTTTTAATTTCTTTTTCCATATCAGTAAGATTTTTTTTAAAATCTCAAGCCCAATCTTTTTCTACTATATTTTTTAGTTCTTTAGATGAAGTTACTGCATCAAAGAAAGCATCAAATCATGTTTGTTTAGTCATGTTTATTTATTTAAAGAAGTATTATTATTAAAAGTTCAATTAAATATTATGTTTGCCCACTTATTAAATTTTATAGCTATAAATGAAGAAAAATATACGTATAATAATAATGGTATTAATCATATTATTATTCAAAAAATTGAAAAGTCGTGGGGAATAAAATAGAAAAAAGAGATATATATAAAGTAAGAAAAAATTATTATATATTTGATTATTTTTAGTATATTAATTTTTATATCTTTTTTAAAAATTTTATTAAATATATAATTAATCATTCAAAATATTATAGATATATAAAATAAAATATTCCAAATAAAATTTTTTAAATCATTTTCATCGTAATGTTTAGTTGTATTAATATCTTGTGTCCATTCATTTAATCTTTCTCAAAATATATTATATAAAAAATTTCATAATGATTCAAAGAAACTTTTTATGTCTATTACTCAGCTTGTTTGAATAATTAATAATAAAAATATTAGATCAACTCATAATAAAAATATAAAAGGAGTAAAAAATGAATAAGAAGCAAATTTTAATACTAAAAAACTTATAAAAGATAGTATTTTATTTTCAGAAAGTTTTATAATTTTTATTTTATTTTTATCCATATATTATTTCAATTTATCTATATAATGTTTTATTCATAAAATATGTTTCTCTAGATTTTGTATTTGTATTTGAGTTCTTGTTTTACTTGCGACTAATGGTCATTTAAATGATTCATCAGTTGTTTTTAAAATTTCTTTTTCTATATTTTCTAAATTTAATTTTAAAGAATTTAAATTTTTTTCTAGTAATTTTAGTATTTCAGATAGGGGAATGTATATTTGTTTTTTAATCCATGAATTATAAATACTAAAATTAAACATTTTTTTATATTTAGATTTATTAATTACGTCTTTTAAATTTAAACTAGAATCAACAGCATTTGATGCATTTTTATTTATTTTTTTTATTCAATTATTAATTTTTATCAATAAACTATCTTTCCAATTATTATCACTAGCTTGATTTAAAAGTGTAGTTAATTCATTTTTTTCTTTTACTAAATTATTTGAATTTTTTTCTATTTTTTCAAAATAATTGTTTATAGTAGTTATTTCATGACCAGTTGTTATTAAAATTTGTTTATTAATATAGCTTAATATATTTCAAAAAATCCATATAAAAATAATTCATACAAAATAAATTAATCATAACGAAACAACATATGCTGTATATAATGCTACTAATAATAATATTAATTGTCATGAATTTCTACTTCTTCATGATCACATTTTAAATATTTTTCAATATCACGAAGTTAATTTATTCATAACTTCTTTTGTAAATCATTTTTTAGATTTATGTATATTTGATTCTGAAAATAATGGTTCTTCAAACAGATTTGATATTTTACTTAAATTTTCATTAGAATAAATTTTATTTTCTTTTATATTTTTTATTTTTCAATTTATTGATACTGCTGTATCGGTTATTAATATATGAGAATTTTTTCTAAGAATTGAAGATCTTTTTATGGCTATAAATGTAAGATATATAAAAAATAATAGATTTATTATTAATAAAATTCATCAGAAAAAGGCATAAGCAAAAGGACTTTTCATATATAATAATATAACAGTTGGTATTATTAATATTAATGCTCATGCTACTCATAGATTATTTAAAAGTTTTAAAAAATCTCTTTCTATACTTTGTTTTACATCTTGTTCTCAAATCCAATTATATAAAGCAAATCATCTTTCACTTATTTTTTCTTGTATTTTTTCAGGAATAGAAAAATAATGATTTGTTTTCAAATCATTATTTTTTTCTTGTATTTTTTTTGTTTTAGTAAGCATATTATTTATTTAATTCTTTAGCTAATTCTTCATTTTGTTCTTTAGACATAACTTTGATATTTTCTAATTTTACTTTAGCTTCTTCAAATAATTTTTGTTCAGCTTTAGCTTCTATTTTTATTTGTTTTCTATAATTATCAATTTCTTCAAAGTGATTTTTAAGTTTAGTAACATTTTCTATAAATATAGTAGAAGATAGTACTGGTTTAGCTGCCATTTCTTCAGCTTTTTTAGATGATTCAATAGCTTTATCTGTAAGTTCAGATGACATTTTATCAATTGTAGAACCCATTACATTCATTGCAGCCATAGATGCATCAAGTGCTTTTTGACTAGAAGTTTCAATTAATGCAGTTGAAAGTAGAGTTTTAAAAATTGGTCTACTTGAATTCATAGCAAGTGATAATTTACTTGCTGAATCAAGTCTCATTAATAATCTTTTTCTAGCCATATCTAGATTACCAATAAGTACAATTAGATTAGATTGAAAATATTCTACATTTGAAATAAACATACCAAGTTTCATTTTTTCATCTTCATCTGTAGTTTCTTCAAGTCTTTTTTTGAATTCTTCAATTTTAGTTTCAATATAGTCTTTATATGCTACTACTTTATCAAGATTTGCATCTATACCATCAACAAAATTTTTTTGCATATCAATTGATGTATTAATTGATTTATATGATTGATCAAAACCTGAAAAAATAATATTTATTTTTCATTCTAATCCTTTCATATTAAATTTAGCTTCATCTATTTTAGAATCAACAGCTGTTGCAATATTTCCAATTAAAGGGATAGATTTCATTATTTTCATAAAAGTACCATCATTATCAATGATATCTTTATAAACTTCTTGAACACTACCATTCATTTCTTTAAGTTCTTTACTTACATTCATTATAGGATCAGCATCTATAACTTTTGCAGTTTGTGAAATAATATCATCTAAAGGTGCAGTTATTTTTTCTCAAATACTTCTAAAATCAGAAGCTTCAGAAAAAGTTTGTTCAATTTCTTGTGTATCAGCAGCAGATAGTATTACTTTTTTATTTTCTTGTTTTTCTAACTGTTTTGTTTTTGTAGCCATTTTTTATTTTTATAAATATAAACATTATTAACTTATATATTCTAATACATTTTGATATATAATGCAAAAATTTTAGCTTGCTTAATTTTTGTTTTATATTTATTTATATGATATTATAGTATTAATATATTGCTTATAATAAGTTTAATGGCTGAAAATGAATTAAAAGATATTCCTATAAAAAAAGAAGAGTTAACAAAAGCTGAGAAGAAAGAAATTAAACAAGAAGTAAAAGAAATTCTAAAAAAAGAAGAAGCTGAAAAAAAGGATACATGAATTAAAAATGAGTTAACTAAAGAAGAAAAAGTTGCTAATTTTTTTGATAAAATAGAATTTTTATCAATGGAAAATGATCAAAAAGAATTGATTGCACTAAAGGTTAAAAGTGATTCTCTTTGAGATAAATTATATTGGATTGAGATTATATTATCTAGTCTAATAGCTGCACTTTGATTATTACAAAATTCAGTTGCGGTTGTTATATGAGCTATGCTTATTGCACCATTACTTAGACCAATAAATTGAGTTGCTTTTGCTATTGCTAGGTGAACACAAAAGTTTTTTGCTATAGCTTTTAAAGTTCTATTTTATTCTATTGTACTTTCAATTTTGATGTGAGCTTTAGTTTCATATATAGCATGAGTAAATATTGCTACACAAGAAATAATTGCACGTAGTTCACCAAATGTAATAGATTTTTTTATTGCTATATTTTCTGCAATGGTTGCTGTTATGTCACTTAGATTTACTAGACTTTGAGAATCTATTGCATGAGTTGCAATGGCTGCTTCATTAATGCCACCTTTGGTAGTTGTTTGAATTGCTTTAGCTGTTTTAAATTTTGATTTAGCTATTTGAGCAATGATGTTATTTCTTACCAATTTAGTTGCTATTATTATAGTTAGTACAATTTTCTTTTGGTTATATTGATTTACTCCACATATAGAAAAACAACAAAAATATATGTTTAAAAGATTAACATTCGTTGTTATATCTATTATCATAATATTGATACCTCTTGTGTCTACGTTTATTACTATTAGAAATGAAAATAAAATTTCTGATGAGATTAGATGAATTTTAACATATGAAATATGATTAGAAACACAAAATTTTAATATTTCAAATATTGATATTAGAAGCATTAAAGAGGATAAGATAATTGTTGATGCTATTATAAAAATTCCTGAACATACAAATTTAATTTCAATACTAGATAAGATTAATTCGGAACTTTCTTATAAATTTTGAAAGACTGTAGAAATTGATTTAGAAATAAATAGAGTAATTATTATTACTTCTGATTAATAATTTAAAAATTATGTGAGAAAAATTTATATATAGAAATTGAATAGATGAGCAATTAGATATAGTTAAACCTATTGTTAATAATGAGCAAACAAAAGAAGATTTATTTACTTTGAAAATGTTAAATAAACTTCAGTGAGAAGGATTTACATATGAAGAAGTTATTGAATTAAATAAAAAATATTTTGATGAATTATGACCTATTATTTCAGCATTAGATTATGATTGAATAAGCAGTAGTCAGGCTTTAGAGATGGTTCAAGATATAGAAAATATAAATGATATAGATAAAATTTTAATAAAATTTTTACTTATTTATTATTATGATATAGAAAAATAATAAACATAGAGAAAAGACTATTGACTATTTTATATATTTATATATATTATATAAGCTTATTAGAAAACTTATTAGAAAAGGAGGGAAAGTTTTGAATAATAGAAAAATAATACAATTAAATAAGGCAAAAAATTTGTTTAAAAACTTGAATTTATTACTTTCTACTCTTGAATCTGATAGAAAAGATAGGAGATTAGAGAAGATAAATAATATATCAAAAGTAGTGATTAATTTAAAAGAAAATTATTTTTTATTGCAAGATATATATCATTTTGATGAACGAAAGCTTTATAACTGGGCTCAGGAAGTGAAAAAAGTTGGCAAGTGTGATGTTTGTGGAGAAACTGAAAAATTATCTGCTCATCATTTATGGTCAAAAACATTACATAAATCATTAGCATATCAATATGACAATGGAGTTTGTCTATGTTTAAAATGCCATAATGCTTTTCATAAAAAATATACTAACATTATCCAAATTACTCCTAAAACATATGAAAAATTTAAAAATATATGTCAGGGGCAAATTCGTTTATATGGAGTATTAAATTATGAAAATATATACTAATTTTTAGCTTAAAAACAAAAACCAAATAAAAGGAGATAAAATGTTGAAACATATTAGTGTTTTAAGTGTTAATTATGTTAGATTGCCAAACTATATGTATGGTGATATAAATTTTAATAACAAAAAAGGTGGTAAAAAACTTATCTTTTCTAATAAATGGAACTCAAAAGTTTTATTTTATAGAAAAATTTTTTCTGAGAAAAGAGGAAGAGTTTTAAAAAACCAGAACTAAAAAACCGAGCTACTGCTCGGTTTTAAATTTGCAAAAAAATCTAAATATATATTATAAATATAATATATATTTAACTAAAAATAATGGCTGAAGAAAATATTTTAGAAGAAATTTCTAATGAAGATGAATTTGAATGAACTATTTTAGAATTACCAAACTATATTGAAGTTGTGTCTAAATGATTAAATTTTAAAACTTTTCAAGTAGAAGTTGTTTTAGATCTTATAGCAGAATGAGCTACTGTACCTTTTATAGCTAGATATAGAAAGGAGAGAACAGGGAATTTAGATGAAGATAATATTAGAGATATTATAGAACTTAGAGATAAAACTGAAAAACTTCATAAAGCCAAACAAACAGCTGTAAATTGAATAGAGTCAATGTGAAAAATGACTGATGAGTTAATGGCTAATATATTAAAAGCTAAAACTTTGAAGGAAGTAGAAGAAATATATAAGCCATATAAGAGTAAGAAAAAAACTAAGGCAATGATAGCTATTGAAAAAGGATTTCAAGTTGTTGCTGATATGATTAAATTAAATAAAGATTTTAATATTCCTGATGAATTATTATCTAAATATAGTGAGGAAGAAATATTAGAAGGTTGTATATTTATTATTGCAGCAGAAATTTCAGCAAATGCAGATTTAAGAGCTGATTTAATAGAAACTTTACAAAAATACGGTAATATTATTTCAAAAGTAAAAACTGAAAAAGCATTAGATAAATTAAATGATAAAGATAAAGGTCAAATTTCTAAATTTGATATATATTCTGATTTCAATCAAAGAATATCATATTTAAAACCTTATCAGATTTTAGCATTAAATAGATGAGAAAATTTAAAAATATTATCTATAAAGTTAGAAAAATCAGAAAAAACATATGAGGGTTTAGCTTTTCATTATGCTAGATTACTAAATATAAGAGTTCCTTTTATTGATATTTTAGAAAAAGCTTTCAAAGAAGGTTATGATACATTATTTAAATCTGTAGAAACTGAATTAAGATGAATATTATCTGAAATATGAGAAGATGATGCTATAGATACTTTTAAACAAAATCTTTCATCATTACTTATGACAAAAGCAGAGTATGGTAAAAAAATATTAGCTATTGATCCAGGATTTAAAGCAGGTTGTAAAATGGCTGTATTAGATGAATTATGAAATCCATTAAAATTTGATAAAATATTTTTACACCAAAAAGATTTAAGTATTTCAAAATTAAAGACAATTATAACTAAAGATAAACCTGGTGTTATTATAGTTTGAAATGGTACCTGAGTAAATGAAACAGTTGAAATGATTCAGAGTTTTTCAGATATAGAAATATTTATAGTAAATGAATCTGGAGCTTCTGTTTATTCAGCTAGTAAAATAGCAAAAGAAGAATTTCCAGATTTAGATTCTCTTGATAGATGAACTGTTTCTATTGGTAGAAGATTTATTGATCCATTATCTGAACTAGTAAAAGTTCCAGTTTGAAGTATATGAGTAGGTATGTATCAACATGATATGCCAGAAAAAAAATTAGAAGAAAAACTTGGTAATGTAGTCGAAGATGTAGTAAATGAAGTATGAATAAATGTAAATACTGCTTCAAGTTATGTATTAAATCATATTTCTGGTATAGATAAAAGAACTGCAAAAAAAATATATAATGATAGACCATATAAATCTAGAGTTCATTTAAAAAAACAATTATCAGATAAGATTTATGAATTAGCTATTTGATTTCTAAGAGTACCTGAAAGTGATGAAAAATTAGATAATACAGATATTCATCCAGATCAATATGAGTTAACTAAATATATGTTAGAAAATGATATTTGACCATCTGATTTTAATGAAAATAAAGAAGCCTTAACTGAAATATATCCTGATGTAGCTGTTTCTACTTTGGAATTTATAGTTTCTTCATATGAAAGTATATGAGAAGAAAAAAGAGTTAATTCTACTCATAAAAAAGCTATTAAAAAATGAAGTGTTGAAATCAAGGAATGAGATGTAGTTGATGGTGTTATTAGAAATGTAGTTGCTTTTTGAGCTTTTGTAGATATTGGTATGAAAAATGATGGTTTAGTACATGTTTCTCAAATAGCTGATAAATTTGTATCTGATCCAAAAGAATTTGTTGAAGTATGACAATCTGTAAAAGTAAAAGTTACAGGTATAGATGAAAAAACAGGGAAGATTCAATTAAGTATGAAAGGATTATAAAATATGAAAAAAGGTATTATTTAAATATAATACCTTTTTTATTTGTTCGTTTTTGATTTATTTCTTAAAAAATGATAAAATTAAGATAATAAATATAAAAACAAAAATAAAATGAAAGACATTGAAAAAATACAATGAAATTCTACAAATATAAAGTTTTTATCTGATGATGTTAATGTAATTTATTATGAATACAAAAGTAAAATAGAGGAAATTATTCATGAAAATTATTGATTACATGCTGAAGAAAAAATTTTAGAAATGTTTAGAAGCATATGATTAGAAATTTCTTCAAGAAATAATGATTTATTAAAATTATTAGAAGATAAATATAATCTAGATTTTTTATGAAAACTAGATTTTTCTTGAGGTTTAAGTATTTCTAAAATAGTAGTTGATTGATTATGAAAAGAAAGTATTAAAAACTTTTTTTCTAGTGATTCTGTAAAAGAAACTGATAATTGATATGATTCTCGTTGATATGGATATTATTTTAATTTAGATTGATTTGATACTGATTGAACTATAAATTATAACCTACATCCAGAAATATATTTTAATAATATAAAACAGTATTTTTTAGATATTAGAAATGCATTATCTGAATTTGAATGAATAAGTATTAATGATTTAGATAAGTCAGAGAAAGAAGTATTTTTAATATTATTAGAACATTATAAAAATGTATTATATTTTTATCAAAATATAATTATTCTTATGTCTGATAAAGATAAACTTGCTAAACATGTTTGAAATTTAGCATCTAGAAATTTTGATAAATATTATGTTTATAATAAATTAAATGATAGTAATGAATATATAAAAAACTTAAATAGTGAATTAGAAAATACTATTAATAATTTTTCTGATATATTATTAGGGATAGAAAATGATAATGAAATAAATTTTTGAGAAAGTTTAGATGATAATATTTTTGATTATTTAAAAGATTTTTTTAAAAATTCTTTTGAATTACAAAAAACAATTATTTCTGATTTGGAAAATAAAGAATCAAACTGAAAGCAAACAGATATAAAATGAACTAAAAAATTTATTACAAAAACAAATAATAAGTTTATTTGAAATTTACTTAGAATTATTAGGGAAGAAGACAATCCTATAAAACAAATTTTTGCATCATTTAATATTGCTAAAAATATTCCAGATGATATAGAAAATATAGATATTAATTGAATGCTTTATTGAGGGATTGAAATGCCATATTTTATGAAATATGTTTTGACTAGATTTTATGATAAAAATGAAGAGAATTTAAATATAAATTTAGTTTCTATGTCGGCATATCATAATAGAAATTTAAAAAGAGTATCAAATGCAAATGAATATCTAGAATTAAATAAATCAGAAAATAAAAAATTACAATTAGTTTTAGATGATAATTTATTTTATGGTTCTACTTTGCAGGTATGATGAAATAATTTAATGGATAGATGACCAGTTTTATCTTGAGTAACAGAAGTATGACTTAGAAGATGAAAATTATGAAAATTGGATGAATGAAAATCACTTAATTTTATGTTATCAAAAATAAATTGAGCTTCATCAGTTACACCAATAGAAAAAAATGCAAAATGAGGTTCGTATAAAAATTTAGTAAATAGATTTATTAAGAAAAAATTACCTAAATTAGTCTGAAAATTTTAATTATTATTTATATATTATGTCAAATAGCATAAAAATATTATGAGATATTTTTGATAAAAAGAAAAAAAGAAATGTTTTAGAAAATAAAAATTGATCTTTTACTCAAAAACATATTGATCAAGTATTAAGTTGAGAACTAGTTAATCCTAAAAATATTAAAGATAAGCCTAGAGATAATACTGCTATAAATCTATCTATAAATACTTTACTAAAAAAACAGTGAATTGATTTTAAAGATTTAGAGTGAAAAAAAGTAATAGATATTTGATGAGGTTTTACTGAATTACCTTTTTTATTAGAGTGAATAAGAACAGAATTAAACATTGTTGATCCAATTTATTCTTTTGATGTACAAAGAGAAATTTTTAGAAATAAAGATAAAATTTATAGTTTGATAAAAAAATTTGATGATCATAATTATGATGCTTATAAAAAATGAGAAAATCAAGATTATTATTATAAACTAAATGAGGAGTTTAATTTTATATTATCATGACTTAGAAAATGGGAAAAATTAGATTGAACAGATAAAGTAAATTTAGATTGAGCAGATATAAATATTTTACCTATTACCTGAGAAGAAATAGATTTAGAAGATGAATCTATAGATTATATTTTTATAAATCATACGATTACAAAAATTCCTGTAAATCCATATATTCTTTTAGAGAAAGCTTATAAATTATTAAAAATATGATGAAAAGTATATATAACTGAAGCTTGAATTATAGATGTTACAAAATTTAAATTATCTAATACAGAGTTTAAAATAGAAGAAAAACATATAAGTTTAGAATGAAGAAATGAAAATACTATATTAATTTTAGAAAAAATTTAATAAAAAAATGAATAAAGAAAAATTAGTTATAGATGGTTCAAAAGAATTAATAACTAAATATAAAAATACAAAAGATAGTATTTGGTTAGATACAAGTGATGATGATATTAAAACAGTAGTTTTTTGAAAAGAAAAATCTACTATTTTGGTAGTTGTTAATAGTGATAGTATTAATAATATTGATTATAAAAAATATGTTTTGAAAGACTTATTAGATAATGAATTAAATTATGAATGAAAAAAATATTATCCTATATGAATACTCTCAAATGAAGATTTTGTAGATTGAAATTATAAGACATCAGAACATTTAGCTATGGAAATAATAGATGAATTTAAATGAAGATGAATTTGAAATGAAATTTTTAGAGTTAAGAATAGTATAGATGAAATTTTATCTAAAAGTAGTGAAAAAATAGTTTCAAATATTTATATGCTTTTGAAAAATTGATATAAAGTAGTATGAAAGATAAATACAGATACAGGTTTAGAAGAACCATTTAATTGACAAAAATTTATAGAAAAAATTATTGAAATAAAGAGAAAAAAATGAGAATTTGATTCTAGATTAGATAGTACTTATGTATTTGTAAAAGAGTAATAGTAATATTATTCTTTTTTGATAATTATTTTTATTTATATAAACTATTAATCTAAATTTATAAAAATAGAAATTGATGATAAAAAAGATAGATAAGCCACTTTTAATAATACTTATAACAGTTTTTTTAGATGTTGTAGGACTTTGAATTGTTATACCAGTACTACCATTTATAATTGAATGATATTGATTCTCTGAATTTTATGTATGAGCAACTTATGCGATTTTTGCTCTTTGAATGTTTTTTTGATGACTTATTTTTTGAAAATTATCAGATAAACTTTGAAGGAATAGAGTTTTAGAATTTACAATTTGATTAAATATTATTTGATATTTAATTTTTGCATTGAGTCCTAGTTTACTTATTTTTTGATTAGCAAGATTTATAGGTTGATTATGAGCTAGTTGATTTGCAGTATGACAAGCCTATATTTCTGATATATCTAATAATGATAATAGAATTCAAAATATGTGACTAATATGAGCAATGTTTTGAGTATGATTTCTTGTATGACCTGTATTTTGAGGATTTTTATCTAGTTTGTGAAATAATTTAAATATTATTTGATTTGCTTCATGATTTATTGCTTTTTTAAATTTATTATTAGTTATATTTTTGTTACCTAATGTTAAAATAAAGAAAACAAATATTATTAAAGAGTATAAATTTAATATAATGAATCCTTTGATAATAATGTTATTATCTATTTCTTTTATTGTTGCTATAGGTTTTTCTGCTATGCAATCGACTATGCCATTAGTTATGAAAAATAGATTTTCTTTTGAACCAGAACATATTTGATATATATTCTGATTTATATGAATAATAGCAATCATATATCAATCAAAAATACTTAAATATGTTAGAAAATGGTTATCTCCTCCAGAAATGATTATTTTTGGTTTATTATTCTTAATTGTATGATTTTTATTATTTTCTGTTAATACCTATTTTCGGGCAATATTTTTTATTGTATTTATGTTTCCAGTATGATATTGAACAATAAATCCTACAATTGCTTCAATGCATTCAAAACTTTGAGCTAATCATGTATGAAAATTATTAGGTATAAATGCTTCAATGATTAGTTTAGGTAACATTATATGACCATTTCTTGCATGAGCTTTATATATGAAATGGATTTGATTACCTTATGTAGTCTCAAGTATATTATTTTGTTTAGCACTTTTTTTTGTTTTTATTAAAATGAAAGATTATAAATAAATTTATTAAATTTTGATTTTTTAAATATGTACTTATTATAAAGTATATATTTTGTATATATTTAAAAAATGAGATTTAAAACTTCAAAGAAAATATTTATTCATGTTGATTGTGATAGTTTTTTTGCTGAGTGTGAGATTTTTAGAAATCCTTCTTTAAAAAATAAATATGTACTTGTATGAAGTGAAATAGTTTTAGCTTGTAATTATAAAACTAAAGATTTATGAATAAAAACATGAACTCCAGTTTGGCAAGCAGAAGAAATATTAAAAGGGAAGTGAATATTTTTAAAATCAGATCATAATTTTTATAGTTTAGTTTCATCTAAACTTATGAATTATTTAGAAAAAAACACTTTAAGTATAGAACCTTTTTCTATAGATGAAGCTTTTTGTGAAGTTACATGACTAGCAGAATTAAATAAGTTATCTTTGGAAAAATATATTTTAAAATTACAAAATGATATTATAAAAAATGTATGAGTCCCTGTCAGTATAGGTGTAAGTACAACTAGAATTAAATCAAAAATATTTTCAAAATTAAATAAACCTAGGTGAATATTTATTGATTTATGAAATTCAAAAGATTTATATAAAGAATTAGAATTAGACATTGTTCCTTTTATATGAAAATCTATGCAAAATATTTTAAAATATAAATGTGATAATGTATATGATTTCATAAATTTATGATATCCATATTTAAAAAAGATTATTTGAAAAACTGCGACTGATTTATGGTTAGAGTTATCATGAGTTAATTGTTTTCATTTACGTAAGACTCATATTACAAAATCTATGAGTAGAGGAAGAAGTTTTAATAAAAACATAACTAATAATAAAGATTTTTTATATTCTCAATTATTATTGAATTTTAACCATTTGTATGAAGAATTTACTATTAAAAATTATAGTTTAAAAAAAATTTCTATTTATTTTAGAGATAAAGATAAATATACACATGTATTTAATTCTATTTTAACTGAAAAAACATTTATTAGAAAAAATATATTAAAAATAATACAAAAATTATTTAATGAAAATTATAATATTGATATGCTTTATAGAAGCACTTGAATCATTTTTTCTAATTTAAAGGAAGTAAAAAATGAACAATTAAGTTTATTTGAAAATAACAGGAAAGAGTTAGAGGTTAATCATGATTTATTAAATATAATTAATAGTATAAATAATAAATATAATTCTCACAAAATATCATTTTGAACTGACTTATTGTGAAAATGATTTGATAATAAGTTAGGTATTCTTAAATAAATTAGAATGTATAGGCTTTTTTTGCTAAAAAGATTGACAATATTATAAATATATATAAAATCCCGGTAATAAGTTGTTATATCACAAAAAATAATTTTAATTATTTCTTCAAATGTTTCACTTATTGCTAATTTATTATTTTTACAACAATTGCAATGAGCACAGGTAAAGTAAAATTTTTTAACGAAACTAAAGGTTTCGGGTTCATCGTTGAAGATGACACAAATACAGAATATTTTGTACATATTTCTGGAGTAGATGGAGAAGAACTTGTAGAAGGTCAATCTGTTGAATTCAATCTTGAAGAAGGTAGAAAAGGTATGAATGCTGTTGATGTAGTAGTTACTGCTGAAGCGTAATACTTACAAAAAAAGACTTACTAATTTATTAGTAAGTCTTTTTTTGTTTTATTATCTTGTGACAAATCAGTTTTTGTCTATATAATCGAGTTCTTAATATAAAAATATTTTTTCATCACTAAAATTAATGCTATTCAAAGATTTAGATATAATTAAACCAATTTTAAATGCTCTTGATAAACAAGGGTATACAAATCCTACTCCTATTCAGGAAAAATCTATTCCATCTATTTTAGATTGAAGAGATGTATTAGGTGCAGCACAAACTTGAACAGGTAAAACAGCAGCTTTTGCTATTCCAATTTTACAACTTTTATCAAGAGAAAAGGAGTTATCAAATTTTTCACGTGCTATTAAATGTCTTATATTAACTCCTACTCGTGAGTTAGCTATTCAAATAGAAGATAATATTAAACAATATTGAGCTGAATTATGACTTCGTCATTTAGTTATTTTTGGTTGAGTAAATCAAAGTTCACAAGTTAGGAAATTAAAATCATGAGTAGATATATTAGTAGCAACTCCATGAAGACTTATAGACTTAATGGGACAATGATATATAGATTTAAAAAAAGTTGAAATATTTACATTAGATGAGGCAGATAGAATGCTTGATATGTGATTTATAAATGATGTAAAAAAAGTACAAAAAAAATTACCAACAAAAAGACAAACTCTTTTCTTCTCAGCAACTATGCCAAAAGAAATATCAGGGTTAGCTGATTCAATGCTTAATAATCCAGTTAAAATTGAAATAACACCAGTTTCTTCAACAGCTGATACGGTTAAACAATCAGTATTTTTTGTAAGTAAATGAAATAAAAAACATCTTTTGGCTGAAATATTAGTAGATGAAAGTATTAAATCTATGTTAGTTTTTACAAGAACAAAACGTTGAGCAGATACGGTAGTTAAAGATTTAGAAAAAGTATGAGTTATTGCTCAGGCTATTCATGGTAATAAATCACAAAATGCACGTCAAAGAGCATTAAATAATTTCAAATCTTGAGAAACTAGGGTACTAGTAGCAACTGATATTGCAGCTAGAGGTATTGATATAGACAGTTTAATGTACATGGTTAACTATGATATATCAAATGAACCAGAAACATACGTTCACCGTATATGAAGGACATGAAGAGCATGAAAAGATTGAATTGCTTATTCATTTTGTATGCAAGAAGAAGTAGAATATTTACTTGATGTTCAAAAAATGCTAGGAAAGAAAATACCAGTAATTACTGATCATCCATTTGCTATAGAAGTAGATGAAAGTATTAAAGCTCCAAAAAAACAACAAAGAGGTTGAAGAAGAAGTAGTAATTTTTGAAGTAAAAGACCTAGTAATGATAATGGGAAGAGAAATGTTAGGAGAAAGAAAAATAAAAGAAGTTAAAAAAACTTACTAGGAATAGTAAGTTTTTTGTTATAATAATTAATTTATGATAATATATATATAAATATATTATTAAAATAAAAATAATGAATTATTTAATTTGATGAAGTATTAATTCTTGAAAGATTGAATTAGTAAATGAACTTATTGAAAAATGAGATATAAAAGAAGAAGATATTATTCATTGAGATGTATTAAGAAAAGAATTATTTGATAGTTTAAGTAAAGAAGAGCAAATAAAATTATTTCCTAAGATGCATAAGGTTTTTTCATGAGAAGAAAAAGGTATAGATTTAATAGAAAAAATATGAGTAGAGGAATATCTTAAACTTGAAAAAGAAGAATCAAAAGTAGTTTTTGAAAGAAAAATTAAACCTTTAATAGAATGATTGAATGAAAAAACTAATAAAGTAATAGTTTGAGTTCAATTATTGCCTGAATTAGTAAATGAAGCTATAAAATGAAATGATAATATTTCTTTAATATATATGGTAAGAGATAATGTTTCAGATATTTTAACAAGAGAATTTGAATATTCTAAAGAATCTGAATGACAAAAAAATTATATAGATACTTTAAGTTCTCATAAAATAAAAGATTGAGAAGCTGCAAATCAATATCTACTACATGCAAAGGCAAAAGCTGAGTATTGAAAAATGATAACTGATGAAATAAATCAATTATGATTAGATTCTTTAATTATAGATACGACTAGAGATTTTAAAAATAAAATTTTATGAATTTTAGATATAATAACAAAAAAATAATCTCTTATGAGATTATTTTTTACTTGTTTTTAAATTTGGTAATCCCACGGAGAATTGAACTCCGGTTTCTGCCTTGAGAAGGCAGAGTCCTAACCACTAGACGATGGGATCAAATAAAAAAGAAGCAATTGCTTCTTTTTTAGTATATTTTTAATTATGCTAATTTAGCAGCAATTTCAGTTTTAGTAAGACCATCAATATCAGTAGTTATACCAGCTGATCTAGCAGTACCTTGAGCAATTTTTATTGCACCAGCTAAATCTATAGAGTTTAAATCTACTTGTTTTTCTTCAGCTACTTCTTTGATTTGATCAAAAGTTAAGTGAGCAACTTTATCTTTTTGAGGAACACCTGAACCTTTTTTAAGATTTGCTTTAGCAAGTACTAAAGTAGACATAGGTGGTTGTTTAACAACAAAATCAAAAGTTCTATCTTCGTAAACAGTAATGATAACTGGTAATTTAACACCCATTTTATCTTTAGTTCTGTCATTGAATTGAGATGTAAACTCTTGAATTGGTACACCATATTGACCTAATGCTGGACCTACTGGAGGAGCTGGATTAGCTTGTCCTCAATTGATTTGTAATTTTATAAATCCTTTTATATCTTTAGCCATTTTTCTTTTTTTAATAATTATTATTTTTGTGATTGTGAGTTAAGTATTTATTCTTTAGTGCTTATTTTCGGGTAAACAGAACTAAATATTAACTACCTCGTATTTGAGGATTTTAGAAGCAAAGGTATTTTATAAAAAAAAGATTAAAAATCAAATTTTTTTTATATTTTATGGACTTTAATATAGAAATGTCAAAATAAAATTATTATTGACTTTATGATAATTATATTTACAATATTTTTACTTTATTACTATATCAAATAGTAAATAGAGATTTAAAGGAGTTCCTATGGAAAAGAGAATAGGTATATTTATTTTATTGTGTGTGTCATTTGTTGCAGTTAATGCTGCTGTTAATACATCTAGTTGTACTGGTTGTCATGGTAAAAACTTTGAGAAAAGTGCTATGGGTAAATCAAAAATTGTTGCTGAAATGTCTCATGAAGATGTTGTAAAAGCACTCTTAGGTTATAAAGATGGTACATATGGTGGTTCTATGAAAATGTTAATGAAATCTCAGATTGGTAAATATTCTGATGATGAAATCAAAAACATTGAAGTTGGTGAAAAAAGTTTCACTGAAAAAGTAAAGTCTGCTGCACAAACTGTTAAAAATAAAACAATTATTGTTGCCAAAAAAGCAAAAGCTAAAGCATCTAAATATTTAGAAAAAGATTACAAAACAAAAACTGTTTTGCAACATGATTTTATTTATGGATATGAAAGCAATGGAAATTGTTTTGTTGTAGACTACAAAAATAAAAAAGCAAAAGCTTTAAAATGTAGTAGATTAGAATCTGCTTCTGAATTAAAAGCTAAAGATATGGTTCCACCAACGATTGGAGATATTCCAAATCCGTTTGAAGGACTACTAAAATAAAACACCTCAATTATGAGGTGTTTTTACTTATTTGGATTTGTTGTTATAACTTGTTCTTCATAATAACTAGCAACAATTTGTATTCAAACATGTTCAGTTCATGCAAAGAAAAGTCATTGTCATACTGCTGCATTTAAAAGTATATATTTTTCTTGTTCAGTAAGTTTATATACATTTTGTAAAGCATCTATCGAAGCACTAGATTGTTTTAATAATAATTGAATAGATGAATTTGTCATTATAGGTTTTCAATATTTACTACCTATAAAATCTTCTATATCTTGGGTAATAGTAGTAATTCAAAGATTATATTTTCTAGCTCTTTTTACTAATCAAAATAAAAATTTAGCTGAATCATCATGTTGCATGATATTCCAAGCTTCATCAATAACTAACATTCTTTTTTTATTACTAGATCTTACTTTGTTCCATATATGATTAAGTACTACATACATCGCAATAGGTCTCATCATATCTGATAAATCTCTAACTGAAAATACTTGTAATCATTCTGATAAATCTATATTTGTTTTGTTTGAGAATATTCATGAAAAAATACCAGTTGTATATTTTTCCATTCTAGTAACTAAACTAGAAGCTCAATCCATAGTTTCTAATACGTCTTGTAAATCTTTCATTACTGGGATATCTTTTCATTCTATATTATCATCTTCCATTGTAATTCACTTTAAACTATATGTAGTCATAAGTCATTTTTCTATCATTGATTCTTCTTCTGCATTTAATTTTCATAACATCAATGACATAAGACCAATTAAATCAATAACAGCATTCCTAAGTAAATCACCAGGTTTTTCGTCTTTATCTTTCATACCAAGAGGTAAATCAAAAGGATTTATTCTTTGATTAGAATTAAGAGATACATCTAAATAACTTCATCATACTTGATCTATAAGTGCTTTATATTCATTTTCTGGATCAATTACTATTACATCTGTTCATACCATTAAACTTCTTAATATTTCAAGCTTTACAGCAAAAGATTTACCTCAACCTGATTTAGCAAAGACTGTCATATTGGCATTTTCAGTTTTAAATCTATCAAAAATAATTAATGAATTATTATGAGTATTTATTCAGTATAATATTCAATCATCATGAGTAAGTGTACTTGATGTAAAAGGAAATGCTGTAGATAATCATCATGTAGATATATTTCTATAAACTCAAAGTTCATCTTTACAAAAAGGTCCTGTTGATATAAAAGCCTGTTCTGCTCTTAGATAACTTTGTTTTTGTAATACATTTCTACCAGCTAAAATTGTTTCAATATCCTTTCATACTTTGTTTAATTTTTCCTCACTAGAAGCATAAACTGTAAAATATAATCAAAAATGAAAATATTTTTCTTCTCATCTTGTTAATTTATATCTAAGTTCTTCAACATCTTGAATTTGTGCTTCAATAGCAGGGTCATTAAGTAATCATTTTTCAGCCATCATACTTCTTTCAGAATGTAGTTGAGTTAATCTCTTTTTTAAAAACTTTTGAATAAATGCAGATTCAATAGGATAAATAAAAAGACTCATATCAAATTTAACATCCCAATTTATAATAGGTGATAACCAATTTCATTCTAAAAAACTAGGATAAGCATAAACAAAAAATGTTTTTACAAATGTATTATTTATTTGTAATTTATTAGGATAACTTTTCCAATATGCAGGTGATATAGCATCTTTAACATATGCTAATGCTTCTTTATATTCTTTTTCTGTTTCTAATATTTGTTTATCTTCAGATTTATTAGTGCTTTTTTTAGCAGTTTCTTTTTTAATATATCAATAGGTATCTCAGTCTATTCTTTGCTGAACTAATGTAAGTAGTTTATTTTCCTTTTCCACAAAAAAATGATTATAAATTATTTTAATTTATAATCATTTTACAGCTTGAATTGCTTTTGTAAAGCGAGCTATTATTTTTTCACTTTACAGTTTTAATTTTATCTTTTTAATATCTTTTTACCAATTCCGTTCAGTAATATAATCTTTTTTAATTTCTTCTGGAAAATCATTATTTTCATCAAAATCTTTAGGTTTATAATGAATTGTAGCCAAAGTTACATCATCTAATTGTACTGGATTATAACCCATAAATTTTGATAATTCTATAGTTATATTATTAAATACACTTCTAGCAGATTTATAGTTTTTACCATTTACATTTGGTGAATTTTGTATTACTTCTTCAAGTCTATCTTCTAAAAACATTTGTTCTGTTCAGTCTTTAGATGGTTTATTAATAGCTTCTGTAATACCGTCACTATACATAACAATTATATCATTTTCTTCAAATTTTATTTCTTGTTCTTTTAATAATTTACTTGCGTTTTTTACCATTCACAAAGCTATTCATCATGATTTTATTCTAAAAGTTTTATTTAGTTTATATTTGTATATCATTAAATATTCATGTCATGCTCATGTCATATATAATCTTTTTTCTTTTGAATCCCATCTTACCATAAGTAAACTCATAAGTAAGTTAGCTTTAATTCTTGGTTTTAAAATAGCATTTGTATTTGCAACTATACTTGCTCAGTTTTTATAAACTTTAGCAAATCAGCTCATCAAAGCATTTACCATTATCATTATAAATCATGCTCATACTCAGTGACCAGTTGCATCAGCTACATATATATAATAATTTTCTCATTCATGTATAATATCAAATGAATCTCATCCGATTTCTCAGGCTGGTTTTGATTTAATAATTACATCTAAATCAGGAACTTTTACTAATTTTTTGGTTAGCATTTTTCATTGTATTTCTTTTCCTAATTCTACTTCTCATTTTATTTCTTTACCATGTATAAATTCGTCTTTTATATTTTTTAATGTATTAAGTGTTTTTGCAAAAAATGAAAGACTATAATTCAAATGGGGATTTATAGTTTTTTTGAAATTTAGATTTGTATCTTTTAGATTTCATACTAGAAAATTTTTAATTGTATGTTCTAACTTTAAAATAGGACTATGAAAAAATCTCTTTACTAAAGTTATAATGATTAGAAACTCTATAATAGTTATTACTATTATAGTATAAACTTTTATTTTCGTTTCTAAATTTAAGAATCATTCACCAAGAAAAAATAATACTATAGGGTTTACTAATAATATTATTAATATTGTTGCTTGAAAAATACTGTAAAATCACTTCATTTCTTTTTTTTTTATTAATTGTACTTACTCTTAATTTTAATATATATATGTTTTTTTTGCAAATATTTAATGCTATTCTTTTTTCTTTTTTAACACGACTTGTATAAGTTCTTTTGATTAACTATGAATGCTAATTATAATCTCTATATATTTAAAGTTCATAAAAAGAAGTAAATGGCTTATTAAAGCAATTTGAACTCGTATACAAAATTTGAACAAAAAATATTAAAATTTAAGCTAAAAATAAAATATGTGAACATCTAATACAATTACAACAATAGACATTTGAAGTTCAAAAATAAGAACAGTTATTTGATATTTCGAAGATTGAAATAAAGATGACTTTCATATCCTTTGAGTATGAATTGCTCAATCTAATGCTATTAGAAAAGGGAATATACTAGATATGGAAGAATTTAAAAATAATTTGGATTTATCTCTTGCTGAAGCTGAAAAAATGGCTTGAGAACAGGTCAATTGAGCATATATATCTTTTAATTCATCTTCATTTGAAGTATTTAGAAATAAATGAGTTGTTGCTGTAACTTGAGGAGAAATATCTGAAGAAGATATTGATAGGGCATTAGAAATGGCTAAAAATTGAGTTGATTTACCAAATAAAGAAATACTAAAAGTAATACCTGAACATTTTTGTGTTGATTTAGAAGAATGAATTAAAAACCCAATTTGAATGGCTGCTAGAAAATTAGAGGTTATATCAAATATATTCTCGATGAATCTTAATGTTTTAAATAATATTAAAAAAGCTGTATCAGATATATGAATAGAAATATATGATATATATCCAAATTTACTTAGTGCTTCTGAGTGAGTACTATCTAAAAGACAAAAGGAATTATGAGTTATTTGTATAGATATATGAGCTTCTACAACTTGAATAACTGTATATGAAAATTGAGTATTATATTATTCATGAATAATTCCATTGGGATGAGATAATGTTACAAATGATATAGCATTATGATTAAGAACATCTACATTAGTAGCTGAAAAACTAAAAACTGATTATTCTGAGCTTGATTTAGAAACTAGAGATTGATTTATAGATAAAGAATTTAATTTATCTGAATTAAATATGTGAGAAGAATGATCTGTATCTAGACTTTATCTTTCAAAAATAGTAACTGCAAGGTATGATGAAATATTATTCTTTGTTAGAGAAGAGTTAAAAAGAGTTTGAAAGGATTGAATGTTACCAGAGTGAGCAATCTGTGTATGATGAGCAGTTAAAATAAAGTGATTTATAGAACTTTGAAAAAAAGATTTAAAATTGCCAGTGTTCATTTGATTACCAGCTTCTAAAGATGATTTAGTTGATGCTTCAATAAGTGACCCAGTATTTGCTTCAGTTATTTGAACTATGATTTTTTCAAATATATATTGAACAAATTCAAATACATTTACTTTGAATATAGGTTGATTTTTTGAATCTATTAAGAATGCATTTAAAAAATTATTACCATAAACACGAAATTAAATTTTATTATTATAAATTAAAAATATTATGACAAGTAGAGAAGATAAATTAAGAAATTTATTAGGATGAGCTAAAGAAGTTACTCCTACAAAATGACCTCAAGAGGTTAATATAAATAATAGTATATCACCAGTTGCAAAAATAAAAGTAATTTGAGTAGGATGAGCTGGTCAAAATGCAGTAAATAGAATGATCGAATGAGGTTTAGAATGAGTTGAATTTGTTGCTATAAATACGGATACACAAGCTTTATTTAATTCTCTTGCACCAGTTAAATTAAATATTTGAAAAATTTCAACTAATTGATTATGAGCTTGAGCTGATCCTGAAGTATGAAAAAAATCTGCTGAAGAATCTAGAGAAGAAATTAAAGAAGCTATTGAATGAGCTGATATGGTATTTATTACTTGTGGTTTAGGTTGAGGAACTGGTACAGGTGCTGCTCCAGTTATTGCTGAAATTTCAAAAGAACTTTGAGCTTTAACTGTGTGAATTGTAACTAAACCATTTGCTTTTGAAGGTCAAAATAGAATGGCTAAATGAATTGGGTGATTTAATGAGTTAAAAGAAAAAGTTGATACTTTAATCACAATACCAAATGATAGAATTTTATCTATTATTGATAAAAAAACTCCATTATTAGATGCTTTTGCAATTGTTGATGAAATTTTACATCAAGGTGTACAAGGTGTTTCTGATTTAATTACTCAACCTGGTTTAATTAATGTCGATTTTGCCGATGTTACTTCTGTTATGAAAAATGCAGGTTCTGCATTAATGGGTATTGGTTATGGTTCTGGTGAAAATAGGGCAGTTGAAGCTGCAAGAGCTGCAATTGATTCTCCATTATTAGAATTATCAGTTGCAGGAGCTAAAGGGTTATTATTTAATATAACTTGAGGTACTGATTTATCAATGTTCGAAGTTGATGAAGCTGCTAAAATAATTACTGAATCTGTTGATCCAGATGCAAATATTATCTTTGGTGCTACTATTAATGAAGAATATAATGGTGAACTTAAATTAACAGTTGTTGCTACATGATTTGATCAAGATTCAAATAATTCTCATAGTGAATCTGTAAAAGCAAAAGCTAGTATATCTAATCCATTTGGAAGAAAACCAGTAACTGATTCTAGAGTTATATCTGCTCCTACTACTGCACCTGTTGCATCGACTTGAGCTGCTGCAAAAAATGATTTAGATGTTCCTTCTTTTTTAAGAAAAAAAATGTAATTTTTAAAAACTCTCTATATTAGAGAGTTTTTATTTGCAATTATTTTAAAAAACTATAAAATAACTTTGTATTTAGAGCTAAAGCGGGGATTTGTGAAAGCAAGTTCTCGTTTTGTTTTAAAATTATACTATAACTAAATAAAAATGTTAGACTTAAAACAAATTGAACAAGCTATTAATATTATTTCTATTGAGAAAAAAATTCCAAAAGAAAAATTAGTAGAAATCATTGAAGCTGCTATTAAAACAGCTTATAAAAAAGATTATGCTTCTAGAGATGAAGAAATTAATGTAAAATTAGATTTAGAAAATGAAGTAATGGAAATAACTCAAGAAAAAACAGTTGTAAAAGAAGTTACAAATTCTGCTCTTGAAATCTCTTTTGATGAATTAGGTGATGCAGCAGATGATTATAAAGAATGAGATATTATAGAACTTGATGTTACTGATGAAATAAATGGTGATGATGATGGTGAAAGTTTTTGAAGAATAGCTTCACAAGCTGCTAGACAAGTTATTATTCAAAAAATAGGTGATAGTGAAAAAGAAAAAATATATGATTTATTTGATGGAAAAGAAGGTGAAGTTATTAATATGAAAGTTGATATAGTAGAGTGAGGAAAAATTATTTTTGATTATAATGGTAATCAAGTTGTTTTACCTAAATCTGAACAAGTATCTAGAGATGTTTATACTGCAGGAGCTAGATTTTCTCTTTATGTTGCTGAAGTTTCAAAAAATGAAACTGGTACACCAAAAGTTATTTTATCAAGAAAAAGACCAGAATTAGTTTCTGCTATTTTTGCAGAACATGTTTCTGAAATAGGTGAATGAATTATAACTATAGATAATATAGTTAGACAACCAGGTATTAAAACTAAATTATTAGTTTCTACTTCTTATGATGAAATTGATCCAGTTTGAACTCTTATTGGACAAAAAGGTATTAGAGTAAAATGAGTAATGGATGAATTATCAGGTGAAAAAATAGATATTATTGCAAATAGAGGTGATATTAATGAAATACTTAAAAAATCACTTTCTCCAGCTGAAGTATTAAAAGTAGAAGCAGATGAAGAAAATGAATCAGCTATTTGTTATATTTTACCTAGTGAAAGAGCTAAAGCTGTTTGAAAAAATTGATTAAATGTTAATTTAGCTTCTAAATTAACAGGGTACAGAATATCTATTGAAGATGTTAAGGTTGAAGAAACTGAAGAAGATAAAAAAGAAGAAAAATAAAGAGAGAGGTTTTTTTAAATAACTAAATAAAAGATTATGAAAGTATTATTTTTAAAACATGTTATAAATGTCTGAAAAGAAGGTGATATAAAAGAAGTTAAACCTGGGTATGCTGCAAATATGTTATTTCCAAAATGATATGCTATAGAATTAACACCTGCAGCTGAAAAACAATATAAGGCTAAATTAAAAAAGGAAGAAACTCATAAAAGAGAAATGACTGAAAATAGACATAATCTTTCTGAAATTTTAAATCATAAAAAATTAGAATTTACTTTAAAAACTTGAGCTAATCATAAAGTGTATTGAGCTGTAGGAGAAAAAGATATTATTGCTGAAATAAAAAAGAAATATAAAATAGAATTAACAAAAAAACATATAGAAATGCCTGATGGACACATTAAAAAATTATGAGAAAGTCAAATATATGTAAAGTTTGGTAAAGATGCTATGGCAAAATTATTTATAGTTATTAATGAAGCATAATATGTATCTATGAATTGATCTTTGAGACAAAAGATGCTGAATAGCTACATATGTAGAATGAATTGTTTTTCCAAAATGAATTATTTTAAGACCTAAACTTATTACAGAGCTTAGAAAATTAATAAAAGAATACAAAACAGAAGTGATAGTTGTCTGATTACCATATGATTTATATTGAAAAAATCTTAAACAGTTAGATAAAACAAAAATTTTTATATCTAAATTAAAAGAGATTTTTCCAAATATAAAAGTTGAATGAGTAGATGAAAGATTTACAAGTTTTGAAGCAGATAGTATTTTAGATTCTATGTGAATAAGAGATAAAAATTGAAATAAGGATGATATTTCAGCAGCTTTGATTCTAGAAACATATTTAAAACAACAAAAAAAGTAAGATTTTTGACATAATCTAATATATATGATTAAATATAAGTAATTAGTTTATTTATAATTATAATAATATTATGAAAAAGTTTAAAATATTACTTTTTTTATTGTTAACTTCTATGTTAACAGGGAATACTTTTGCTTCATCTATTGAAAGAATAGAAACAATTGATAATAACACTGTACAAATTACTGCGAGTAATGATGTAGTTTTTTCAGATAGTTTTGTAGAATGAGATATTAAAATTTTAAAAGATATTAATGTTTCTTTCAATGATAAAGATAAAAATAATACAAGAAAAGTTTTATTAAATCTTTCAGATGGTTTAGAAGCAAATACTTCTTATAGTTTAATAACTATTTTAGGTGCTAACTGAAATATCGATTTTAATATTTGAGATTATTTAGAATGAGATATTGTTAATCCATTATTAGAAGTAGGTGATGAATGAATAGAAAAAATTAGTATAATTGATTCAAAAACTATTGAATTGTACTATAATTATGATTTAGCTGATAATATGTTTGAATATAAAATTCTTAGTGATATTCCTACAAGTTGATTATTTTCAGAATGAAACAATGTAGTTGAATTAGGAATAAATTGAAATTTAGAAAAGAATTCAGAATATATATTAATGATTCTAAGTTTAGAAGATATTAAATGAAATGTTTTAATTTTTGATGAAGATTTATATAATTTCACTACTTCTAATAATTTAATAGAAGACGTTGAATCAAAAGATATTGTATTAGCTGCAGCTAAAGAAGAAACAGCTACTTGAAATGTAGAGGCTGTTGCATTAGCTAGTGATGAAACACCGGATACAGGTTCTGCTACTTGGGTATTAATTTTACTTACAGTTATAGTAAATTTAGGTTTCTTTTTAAGAAAAAAATTAATTAAATAAAATAAAAAATCTCTATAAAATATAGAGATTTTTTTTGCTTAAAAATTATAAATATAGTAAACTTATTATATATATAACTTAACAAAAAGATAATGACAGATTTTTTAGATGTAATGAAACCAGACCACTTAATTAAAGACCAATTATTACAAGTAATGATTGATAATGAGTGAAGTGATATTTATATAACAGTATGAGCATATCCTGCAATAAAAATATCTTGAGATATAGTTAGAATTAGTGAATGAGTAAATAAATTTACATCAGATGATACTTATGATTTTGCTAAATCTATTATAACTACAGAGCAACATGATAAATTACTTCAAACTAGAAATTTAGATTTCTCTTTTACATATAATAATAGAAGATTTAGAACAAATATATCATTTCAATTATGATATTATATGGTGGTATCTAGGTTATTAACTGCAGAAGTACCACATATAGATGATTTATGATTACCAGAAATATATAAAGAAGTAACAAAAAAATGACAATGATTAATCCTTGTAACATGACCAACTGGTTCAGGTAAGACTACAACACTATGAGCAATGATAGATTTTATAAATGAAAATTATAATAAACATATAATTACTATAGAGGATCCAATAGAATATGTTCATAAACATAAAAAATCTATTATAGAACATAAAGAAATAGGTAGAGATATTCCAGATTATGAAACTTGATTAATTTGAGCTATGAGACAAGCTCCAAATGTTATACTATTTTGAGAAATGAGAAATAGAACAGAAATAGAAATGGCATTAAGATTAGCTGAAACTGGGCATTTAGTTTTATCTACTTTACATACTAGAAGTGCTCCTCAAACAATTACTAGGATTCTTGATAGTTTTTCTTGAAATGATAAAGCTCAAGTAAGAGTACAATTAGCTGATTCACTTATTGCAGTATTTTCTCAAAGACTTTTAAAAGTAAAAGAGGGTAAATGAATTAGATTAGCAAAAGAGATTCTTGTAAAAAATTCTGCAGTTTCAAATCTTATAAGAGAAAATGATATTCATCAAATGCCATCTGTTATGCAAATGGGACAAAAAGAATGAATGCAACTTTTAGAAACTGATATTATAGAGCTTATTCAAGCAGGTGAAATATCAAAAGAAGAAGGGCTTAAATTTTCAAATAATCCTAAGCTTATAGAGGAGAGTATATAAAAATAAACAAAACTAAAAAGTTTTGTTTATTTTTTAGTAACTGATATAATATTTTTATATTAATTTTTAAATTGAAAATTATGTTTAATTTTACAGTATTTATAGAAAAAGAAGATAACATTTTTATATCTAAAAATTTAGAATTATGAATTTTCTCTCAGGGTAATACTTATGAAGAATCGTTAAGTAATTTAAAAGAAGCAACTAAGTTATATTTAGAAGATGAAGAGAAAGAAACTTTATTATCAAATTTTAAAAATAAACAATATTCTTTAACTGCAATAAATATATAATTTATGGTTAAATCAGAATATCACTATATTTCAGGAGAACAATTTATTAAATATTTAGATAAAAAATATTGAGTTTTTAAAATTTCACAAAAATGAAGTCATATAAAAATAAAATGTAATTGAATAAAAACAATTATACCAAATCACAAAATTATTGCATATTGAACTTTTTCATGAATTTTAAAACAATTAGGAATTGATGAAAATGATTTTTTAATATTTATAAATAAATAATAATCCTAAGCTTATAGAGGAGAATATGTAAAACAAGCACAAAAAAAAGATGATTTTTAAATCATCTTTTTAGTTTTTAATAAATTTTAAAAATAAATTTTCTATTTCTGTTTTATTTACATCTTTATGTATAGAAATAATTTTAAATATACTATTAATTGTTCATCTAGAAATTTCTTTATGTTTTGGTATTATTAAAGAAAATGAATTATATTTATATTTTATATGACTACCTTCTTGAGAATATTTTTTATATCATAATTGCTTTATAAAATCTTTAATAATTTTAAATTTTATAGTATTAAATATTCACATGATTATTTTCATTAAAAGAAATATTAAAATTGTTTAATGAAAAGTTACTTTCTCTTGATAATGAAAAAGCTTCTCAAATATTTTTAACTACTTCGTCTAATGTTTTTCCTTGAGTAGCAATTCACTTCTCCAAAAGTATAGCATCATAATAACCTGTCTCTTCATCAAATGTTATTTTTATATTTGTCATAATTATAAAATTAATTATTAATAACTAAATTATATATAAATTGTATTTTAATGCAAAAATAATAAAACTAAGAAAAAACAAACATAAAAAAAGATGATTTTTAAATCATCTTTTTTAATTATTAATTCATAATTCTTTTAAAAAATCTTCATGTGATATTCAAGATTGTTTAAGTATAGCTCTTAATAATCATCTTCAAATATCTTTTCAGTTATGTACTGGTATAGTTACTGTTTTATCTTCAAAAACATATTGATGATGACTTCATGATGTTCTAGTTAATATGTATCATTTTTTCTTCAATATTTTTATTAAGTTCTTTGCTGATATTATTGGTAATTTTACCATTTTTATTATAAGTTAGATTTATAAGTTTAGATGATTTAAAAGGTTTTTCTCAATCTTTTATCATATCAAAATACATATTTGATATATCTTGTAAATTATCTTGTAATTCTTCTAAGTCATGACCTTGAGTAAAAAATCAATCAAAAATAGGGGATTCAGCAACCCAAACTCAGTCTTCATCTTGTTCTAATAATATAGGTAAATTTAAAAAATCTTTTACTTCCATAATTATAAAATTAATTATTAATACTTAAATTATATATAAATTATACTTTAATGCAAAAATAATAAAACCAAGAAAAAATAACCACAAAAAAAAGATGATTTTTAAATCATCTTTTTAGTTTTTAATAAATTTTCTATTTCTGTGTTTTTTTACATATAAATAGAATCTCTATTATCTACATCAAGAATTTTTATAATTCAATTAAAATACATAAATAAAATTCTATATTTACCAACCCTAAATCTAAAAATTCATTTTTCTTTAGGTTGAAGTTTTTTAATATCTAAATTTAAATCATAAATACTATCTTCAATTTTATAAAATAATTCTAATTTTTCAATAATTCTAATTTGGATATTTTTATCCAATTTTAACAATGATTTTTTAAATGTTTTTGTATAAATTATTTTCATAAAATTTCCGATTTTAAATTATTAAAATCAAAAGTTTCATCATTTTTATTAATTTTTTCTAATCTAGAAATCTCCTCTTTTTTTAAATTATTCCAAAAAAATTGTTCTTCTTCTATTTTATCATCAGAAAATAGATATGAAAAAATTATATCTACTTTTTTTTCTGTATTTATATTATTTATAACTGATGTGTTCATAATAATATTTTGTTAATATTAAGATAATTGTATTATATATAAATTGCACTTTAATGCAAAAATAATAAAACTAAGAAAAAATAATCACAAAAAAAAGATGATTTTTAAATCATCTTTTTTAATATAATTAATAATTATTAATTTGTGCAGCAATATCATTAGTTAACCCTGTAGTAGAACCACTTTGAGCAACTAATCAAGTTACATCACTTGTAACTTTTTGAACATAGTTACCTTTTACTAATACTTTAGGATCACCAGCAGAAGTTTTAATTTCTCATGCTATTTGATAATAAGCAACTGATCATGAAGATGCATAAGCATAAACATAATCTCTAGCTGGAACAGAGCTGTCTTTAAAATCAGCACCATTTTGATTTAAGTTTGAAAATTGAACTCAACCAATTCAAGCATTAGTTCAATCTGTAATAGTTAAACCAGAACCAAATGTACCATTTGTTAATTTAACAGCAGTATTTTTACCATCATCTAAAATAGATTTTATAGTAGTATCTCATTTAGTATTAGATATTTCAATAGCTGATGCTAATGTTCATAAATCAGAAGTTACTTTAGAGTTTTTAGCATCTTGTGAATACCCTTGTAGAGATATAAATGCAATTGTACCTAAAATAGCTAGGATAGTAATAACAACGATAAGCTCTACTAACGTAAATGCTTGTTTTTTTGTATTTCTCATGTTTATATATGATTAGGAAATAAATACAAAATAATTTTTAAAATTAATGTCTTTTTTTAGACTTATGTATTCTATATGATTTGTAGTTAAATAGCAAAGATTAATATATATTTTTAATAGACTAAAAATATATATTATCTTTTATATATTATTAAAGATATTTATTTTTTTTTGTAAAGTGCTTGTTTGTTAAAGTAGTATATTTTGTGTATAAGATTTTGATTATTTAATGATATAAGTATACTACAATTAATTTAATATTACATGAGATTATAGAGCAATTTTTAAAGAATATATAGATTGAAATTATGAATTTGTTGAATTTAAAAAAATATGAACGCATTCTCAATTATATAAATAAAAAAACAACATTTCAAAAATGTTGTTTTTTATAGATTTTTTGCAACTTCACCCATAGCAAAGAAGGGAAGCATTATGGCAATGATAATCGTACCAACTATGGCTCATACAATTACGATAATGATTGGCTCCATCATACCTGACATATTTCAGATATATCTTTTAAGCTCTGAATTGTAGTTTTTTCATACTTTTTTTAATGAGTCTGATAAACTTCAAGTTTCTTCTCATGTACTAACTACATATGCAAATTCCTCTGGAAATAAAGGATTTAGATAAACAGAAGCTTCATAATCTAGATTTAATCATAGAGATTTAGATATAGTTAATCATACTTCTACCTCATTTTTAATTCTAATTAATTCTTTTTTATATGCTAGATTCGGTACTACATTACTAGCTGTCTTTAATGATTCAAGTAATAAAACTCATGAATCAAGAAGAATAGTAAATGATTTGATGAAATATACTATATTTGAAGTTTTAACTACATATCAAAATATTGGTAGTTTTGTTCATAATTTTGCTAAAAGCATTCTTCAAGTATATGTTCTATTAATTCATTTAAAGAATAGAATAACTGCTATAATACCTCAAATTACAGTCATGTAGTCATTTATAAAAAATTCTGAGATATCTACAACTTTTTGTGTTAGTGCAGGTAAATCACTTCAAGCTTTTTTAAATGATTCAGTAATTCTAGGAACAATAAATACCATCATTCAAACTACCATAACAATTGTTAATCACATTAATATCATAGGATATATCATTGCTCATTTAACTTTTCATTTTAGTTCTATATTTTCAAGCATAGTTTGATCTAGCTCTAATAATATTTTACCTAATTGTCATGTTTTTTCTCATACTCAAGCAAGTGATATAGTAAGTGTATCAAAAACATTTGGGTATTGAGCCATTGTTTCACTAATACTTACACCATGATTAATATTCTCTTTCATTTCTGTAACAATCCTTAAAAGTAAAGGATTTTTAATTTGCTTAACAATGATTCATAAAGCTCATTTAATATCAATTCATGAATTTACAAAAATCGCAAATTTATTAATAAACTGCCATACTTCTACTTTTGAAACACTTTCAAATAAGGTAATTTCTATATTTTTATTACCTGAAGCTCTGCTTTGTTTATTTCTTTTTGCTTTTCTTGCTTTCGCTAAAATAGTAACAAATTTTTCATTGTTAAAATTTCAGTATTGATCATAGAATTTTTTTCAAAATAGCATTTTTATTTTTTTATTAATTATTTTAGATTTCTCAATCACTTGAAATTATTTTTTCTGCTTCATTTATAACAGTATCATAATCTCATTTTTTAAGTAATTCCTCTAATATTTCATATTTATTTTTGGCTCTTGAATTTTTTTGCTTTATTTTATAGGCTTTTTCATTATCAATTGCTTTTTTAAGGAAAGCATTTATTTTTTTATCTATAAATCATTCCTTTATATATCTAATAGATTCTTGTTTTAATCTTAATATTTCTCATGTATAATAATATCATTCTAAGATTTTAATTATTCTATCTGTTTCTTTTTGTTTTTTTAATACAACTAATTCTTTTTCTATATCTTCAATACTTTTTCATTTCAATTTTCTGATTTCATTATTATTTAATCATTCTTTTCATTGAATTTTAATTAAGTAATCAGATCATGTATCAACTATATCTTTTTTCCTGTCTCTTTTAATAATTATTGTACTTGCATCATCATCAAATAATTCTGATCATTTAAATTTTTTTATATCATTTATTATATAATCATATATTTTTGAAATATCTGTTGCAGATTTTGATATTTCTGTAAATGCTTTTTCTAATCTATCAAAACCATACATCTCTCATTTACTATTTTTATTTTCAACTATTCAATCACTATATGTTAAAAGTATATCTCAGTCTTCTAGATTTAATTCTTTTACTTTTATATCGGCTGGATGTTTAATTAATCTAATACCTGCAGCTAGACCTCATGCTATGACTTTTTCTGCTTTACCAGTTTCTTTTCTGAAAATATAAACTGGTACATGTCCCATAGAAACAAAGTTTATTTTTGATACATTGTCTTTAAAAATCTCAAAAAATACTCATGTAATAAAATTTCTTGATTTTAAATCTTGTTTTAATCAATTGTTAATTTCATATGTTAATTCTGAAATATTACTTCATTTTGAAAATTTATTAAATAATCTATTTAGTATAGTTATTATGAATCAAGCTCTAAGTCCATTTCAAGTTGCATCTCATATGAAAAAGTTGTATTTATCATCTTGTTCTTTAAATCAGAAAGTATCTCATGAAATTTTATCTGCTGATAAGATTTTTCAGAATAATTCATATCATTGTAACTCATCAGATATATCTTTAGTTAGAGTTTTATGTATTGTAGCTAGTTTTTTAGATGCAATTTCATTTTTAATTTTTGAATCTTCTTCTATTAATAAATTTATTTCATCTAATAATTTTTTTCTTTCAATTCTTTCTTTTATATTTTTTGCAAATTGTAATTTAGATTTTAATTTTTCAAAAAATCATATTTCTTTTTTATCATTCTTATCTTCTTTTTTATCATTATCTATATTTACAGTTTTTCATATTAAACTCATAGCTTCTGACTCTGCATCCTTTTTAACTTTGTCTTCTTTTTCTTTATCTACTTTTTCTTTAACTTTTAATACTTTTTTCTTTTCAGAATTATAAAATTTTACTACTAATGCATTATCAGCATTTTCTTCTAAGAATTTTTTTAATATAGATAAAGCAGCATCAACTTCCTTACTTCATGTTAGAGAATCTATTTCTTCTCTTATTTTTTCAAATCTTAATTTAAACCTTTCATTATCTATATTTTTATTATATTTTCTTTCTTCATCTTCTAGTTTTGCTCTAAGTTTTTTTATTTCTAGTTCTTTCTTCTTAAAAATATTTTTAAGTTTTTCAATTTCTCTTTGATTTATTCATTCATTATCTAATTTTTTAGATAATTTATCAATAATATATTCAAGTGATTCTCTTTCTTTTGATTCTATTTCATCTAAGGCTTTATTTGCTTTAGTCCATTCAGAAAGCGACATAAAAATTTCAATAGCTTCAATTGCGCTATCAAATGCTTCTATACTATTATTATCTACTTTTTTCTTTTTAAATAAACCAAACATATTTTTTATTTTAATTATTATTTTTATATAGTTTTTAATGCTTCTTCTACAGTTGTATTTCATACTACTGCTTTTAATAATGCATCTTGAGTCATAGTTATCATACCATGTTCAATTGCTAATTTTTTCATATTATTTGCACTATCTTTTTTTAATATTAATGGTTCAAGCCAATCTCAAACTTGTAAAACTTCATGAAATCATAATCTTCATTTATATCAAGAGTTTCAACATTTTTCACATCATTTTCAATGATAAAATGTTATAGAGTCTATTTTATCTACTCAAACTATTGGTCATAAAATATCTTTTACTTTTATTTTTTCAGAATCCTTTAATGTATGTTTTTCTTTACAAGATGTACATATTTTTTTTCATAATCTTTGAGATATTACCATTTTCATAGCTGATGCTAATAAAAATGGTTCTACTCCCATATTAATAAGTCTTTGTACTGTTCAGGCTGCTGAATTTGTATGTATTGTTGATAAAACCAAATGTCATGTAAGTGCGGCTTCTACTGCAAGTACTGCTGTTTCCTGATCTCTTATTTCTCATACCATTATAATATCAGGATCTTGTCTTACCAAACTTCTAAGTCAACTTGAAAAAGTGTATCATATTTCAGGTTTTACCTGTGATTGATTTACATATTCTATATCATATTCTATTGGATCTTCTAGAGTTGATATATTATATTTTAATGGATTAAAGTTTTTTAATACTCAAAATAGTGTAGTTGATTTTCATGAACCTGTCGGTCATGCTACTAATATTATTCAATAACTACTTTTAAGAGTTTCTCTTACTTTTTCTAGATTTACATCTATAAGTCATAGAGCTTCAATACTAGTTAGGTTATCGTCTTGTTTAAGTATTCTCATTACTACTTTTTCTCAGTAACTAGTAGGTAGAGTAGATAATCTGACATCAATATTTTTATTTTCTTTTTCGTAATGATATACTATTTTACCATCTTGAGGTTTTTTATTTTCATCAATCTTTATTTTTGCTAATACTTTTAGTCTAGTTATTATTCAACTTATATTTTCTCTATTTACCTTGTCATGTAATAAAAAATCACCATCTTTACGAAATCTTATTAATAAAAAATGTTCATTAGGTTCTATATGTATATCTGACGCACCTATATCTATTGAATCCTTAAAAATACTGTCTATGTAGCTAACTACATCTCAGATATCTTTTTTAATTTTCATTTCATCTATATTTTTCTCTTCTTCCATTTATTGGTGATATTTTATATTACTAATATTTTACTATATAAAATCTTTAATGTTAAATATTATAGCTTGACTTATATTAAAATAGGTGTTTTATCCAAAAATTAAAAAAATATCTAAATTTATTAGATATTTTTTTAATTTTCATACTTTTGTTTTAGAGCTTCTCTTATTATTTCTTGCTTGTATTCTTTTAATGCTGAACCTGTTAAAGTTTTTAATTTATCATTTTTTATTTTTACTTCTTTATTTAAATATATATTTAAATCTGTTCTGGATGTGAAAACTTTTCATTTATATTTATAAATTGTTTTTTTATTTGTTATTTCTTTTGTTATTCTGAAAAAATAACTATCTATTTCTATTGTTTCTTTAGTAATAGTAGATTCTACCTTTTTATTTATATACTTATTTTTAATATTTAATATATTTGCTTTATATATACTATATGAATTATTATCTGGATCTATTATAAATAAACTAGCAACTGCAATAATTGCCAATAAAGGGATTCATATAATAATAGATGTTCTAGTTTTAGGCATTCTTAATCTTGCTTTTATTTTTTTTCTTTTTTCTCTTAATTCTTTGAAAAAATCACTTTCTTCAGTTTTAAATTCAGATTTATAATTAGAAAATAATTCTCAATCTTCACCTTTTATTTCTATTTTTTCTTCTAATTTTATTTCTGTTTCTTCTACTTCCTCTTTTGTTTTATCAACAGTATTGCTTGTGATTAATGCATCTGTATTTATTAATGGTTTTACATTTTTTTTATTATTTATTTCTTCTCCTTTTGTATTTGAAGATACTTTATGTTCTTTTTTAGTTTTTAATGTTTCTTCAATTACCTCTATTATTTTGTTATATTTTTCATCATCTATTTGTTGTAACTCTTCTAATGATATATTAGAGATAGAAATGATATATTCATCTCTATCTCTAATCTTAATATTACTTTTATTAGATATTGATGATAGATTTATTTCGTTTGGATTCATTATTAATATTATTTTATTAATTTAAACTTATATAGGTTATTGTATTACATTTTAAAAAATAAATCAAATATTTGATTTTTATTCTATAATTAGTAATCTTAAGCCATAATTTACTATAAAAAATATAATAAAAAGTATGATAAATATAAAATGAATTTCAGGATTTGAAGATAAATTACCAGAATATCAATTAATAGAAGAAAATTTTAAGGAAATAATTAGAAAAAATTATTCACTTTCTGGGTTTACTCCACTTGATACTCCAAATGTAGAAAGAGTAGAGGTACTTACTTCAAAATGAGCTGATGATAATGAAATATATTGAATTAAAAGACTCAAGGCAGAATGAGAAGATAAAACAAATTTTGAAATGTGATTACGTTTTGATTTAACAGTTCCTCTTGCTAGATATATATGAAAATATGAATGAGAAATAAGTTTCCCGTTTAAGAGACAACAAATAGCTAGAGTTTATAGATGAGAAAGGCCACAAAAGGGTAGATATAGAGAGTTTTATCAAGCAGATATTGATATTATATGAAATGGTAAATTACCACTTTTTGCTGATGTAGAAATATTATCAACTATTTATAATTCACTAAAAGAATTAGATTTTTGAAATTTTATTATAAATATAAATAATAAAAAATTATTATCTGGATTTTTGGAAAGTTTAGATATAGAAAATATTGTTGAAACTATATGAATAATAGATAAAAAAGATAAGGTAAATAGAGAAAAATTAGTTTCTATGTTTGAGTGAATAAATTTATGATGAGTGCAAATTGATTCTATATTTGAAATGATTGATTTTTCTGAAAAAAGGGTTCAAAATATAGAAGAAGTTTTTAACTTTTTTGATTGAATTGTTAACAGTTTGTTAAAGGAATGATTAGAAGAATTAAAATATGTTTATGAAAATTTAATTAATTTATGAGTTAATAAACAAAATTTAATAATAAATCCTACTATTTCCAGAGGGTTAAATTATTATACTGGATTAGTTTTTGAAACATTTATTTCTGGCTCTGAATCTATGTGAAGTATTAGTTCATGAGGTAGATATGATGATTTGTGTAGCCATTTTTCTAAAAATAATTTCCCAGGTGTTTGATGAAGTATATGATTATCTAGATTATTAGCTGTTTTAAATCAATTAGATTTATTAAAAATAAATACTAAAACAATTTCTAAAGTACTTTTATTAAATTTATGAGATAATATATTAAAAGAAAATTTAGAATTAATAAAAAAATTAAGAGCTAATTGAATAAATTCTGAAATATATTTAGATAGCAATGTTAAATTTGCAAAACAAATAAAATATGCAGATAATAAAAAAATACCTTTTGTAATTATTTATTGAGAAGATGAAATAAAAGAATCTATAGTTCAAATAAAAGATTTAAAAAGTTGAACACAAACTGAAGTTAATATAGATGATATAATTAAATACATAAAAAAATAAGTTTAGATTTATAAATCTAAACTTATTTTTTTATAATGTACATCATGTATTTGTTAAAGCTCATGTATCAGTAATGATTTGATATTCAAAAGCAGTAGCTGTAAAAGGAATTAAAGCTTTTCATCATTCCTGTATTTCTATACAATTTCTAAAATCTGTATTTTGCCAATATATATCATTATTTTCTACGTAATCAAGAAGGTCTTGAAAACCAGTTCAACTAGAGTAAGGAGGAAATGGTTCATCAAAAGTATATGCTAAATTTTCAGATTGTTTATCATATATAAATAATTTTCTATTTACGTCTCAGTCTACTGTTCATATTTTTATTTCTACATTAGATCAAGAAACTTGATCACTAGCTAATAATATAGTAGGTAGAACATTTTTACTTACACTTTTATAGTTTCAGACTGTAAAAGATATAGGAATATCTCAATTTTCTAAAACAGATGCTAGTTCAAATTCTTGTTTATTATTAGTAACTCAATATGTATATGATAATTTAGTTTCTGGATCATAAGGTAATTTATCTAAACTATTTAAACGAACATTTTTATTTAATTTTCATTGATATGCAACAGTGTTTCAATCATATTGTATATTAAAATATGCTCACGGGAAAGAATAATATCATCTTTTTTGTTTATATATTTTTAATGCAGAAGAAACTTGTGTTAAATCTGATTTTCTTTGTGAATCTCTAGTGTCAGATAATGAAGAAATATATGAACTAAATCATATAGCTGATAGTATTGCTAATATTGTTACAACAACTATTAGTTCCACAAATGTAAATGCTTTTAAATTTTTCATTTTTTGTTTTTAGATTATTAATTTACTTTTTTAACACTACTACTAACTCTATGATATTTTATATTTGAAGTAGCACCTAACCATTTTTCTTTAAAATAATTTTGTATTCATCTTATTTCATTATTTGTTAATGCATGATTCCAAGAAATAAGTTCTCAAATTCAACCATCAAAGAATAAACATTGATTATCACATCATCATTGTCAATCTCAATTTTTTACAGTTGTTTCATCCCAAGGTCTTACACTCCGTTCATTAACTCATCATAATGCACCTTTCCAATGTTCTGGTTGAGGATCTACATGATTTGTTGTAGATATAAGTACTCAATTTAAATATATTTTTAGCTTATTGTTTACATCATCTTCTACTCATGGTGAAATTTCATGTGTACTATCTTGAATAATAGTTATAAAATAATATGTATCAGGTTTTAAATCAGTAAATTTTACTGATTTAAATTTATGTCAATTATCCCGTTCTTGTGAGCTATCATCAAAACAACTATATGGTCATACATAAGCTTTATTTAGTATTCAGGCCCGAAGTTCTCAATTATGTATTGAAAAACTATATCATGTTGCTTGTCCTCATTGTTCATAAATAAATTGATCTCTAGTTATATCAAATCATGTTTTAAAAACAATAGCAAATGATTTTTCCATAAAGGTAAATTGATTACTACAGACATCATCATTATTGATTAAAACATTATTATTATCATTATTTGGATATAATATACTTCAGTTAGTATTACTTGTTCATAAAAATTTTACAACTGGTAATTCTGCAATTCAACGTTTTTCAAATTCAGGATATTTATTAGAATCAGTTTGTGTAGCATCTAATCAATTTCAAGAAACATCTTTCCATACTGATATTTTATCTCAATCGTTTAAAAAAGTTGAATTATATGATCAATCTATATTTGTAGCATCATATTGATATACTATATTTTCTATTTCTGGTGGATATATTACATGTTTAAGAATATCTATTTTTTTATTTAGCTCTACTTTATATGTTTTTCATATATTTTGTACTGGATCTACTTTTTTTATAAATTTATCTATATATTTATATGATTCGTTAGTTGTTCATGTTAAATAGCTAAACTCTTTATTTACTGTGTCTTTTGAAAGATAAAATACATTATTATCATCAATTGTAGCATTTCATAGTTTTTTAACTATGTTTTCTATATTTGATTCTATTATATATTTATTAACTGAATTGTTATATGTTACTAATGTATTTTTACTAAATCATAAAACATTTATTATTCAAATTAATGCAACTGATAAAATAAAAACTCCTATTATTACTCATACTAATGAATCTCAATTTTTAATTTTTTTCATTTTACAATTATTTATTATTTAGTATTATCAGTAGGATTATATAACTTTTTTATAAAAAATGAAATCTTTTCAAAATAAAAGTGCTATGACATTAGTTGAATTAATTATATCTGTTTTTGTGTCATCTGCAGTTATAGTTATTGTTATGACTTTTATGTCTATGTCTTTAAATGAGCTTAGAATTACAAATGAAGCAACGAAAGCAATTGATTCATCCTTTTCTTTAAAGGATATTATAAATAGATATGTGAAATCTTGATATAATTATTTCACTATTTATTGAACTGAAACAGAAAATCAACCATTTACTTTAGAAAATTGAATTTGAGATTGATGATATCTTTTTTGAATTGTAGATGATGATACTAAAAAATTACAAAAAAATAAAATATATTGAAATAACTTTATTTGATATAGGTCTTTAAGTCTTAAAGAATTGACTGATATAGAAACTAATAGTTGAGTTATATATACATATAGTTTTCATAATGATAAAATTTTAAAATGAGTTAGAATAAAAGATTTTAAACCAGAATTATATAATTCTGGATGAATATTAGATATATATATGTCTACTATATTAGTCAATGATGAAAATAATTTTGGTAAAAATATGTCTGATGTATTTTTTGATCCAAATGATATAGCAGAATTTAATTTTGATTTTTAATATAAATTTTATGATTAATAATAAAAAAGCTTCTATATTTATATTTATTTTGATTTTAATAAATATAATACTTATTTTATGATATGTTGTTTTCAATAATGTAACTATTATGAATAATAATATAGATATTTGAAAAAATGCAGAAGAGGTATTTAAAAATGTTCAACAAAAATGAGATATAAATATTCAGACAGATTTACAATATAATTGAAATTGAAATTGATTTGAAGATTTTATATCTTGTCCTACAAATATTACTATGAGTTGAAGTACTCAAAAAACTACTTGAATGACTTCTGAAATGCATTATGAACTTTGAAGTTACTTCTGTGTTTGAACTTATAATAGTAAAGAATTTAGAATATATTTTGATAATATAACTCATGATTTTACAAGAGTCTTTTATGAGTGAGATATAGTGAATTTAATCAATTGAGTGAGTTGATGATGAATAACTCAATGAGTAAATATTGCACCTTGATCTACAGCTATTGCAACTACTAGTTATAGTTCATCTTATCCAAAAGAGAATGCATATGATACTTTTGTTGATTCAAAACAATATATATCGACATATAGTAAAAATTGATATTTTAAATTTGATTTTTGAAGTGAAAAATTATTGTATTCAATGGAAATATTTAAAAATACACATTTCCAATGGTGGTATTGGGATACTGCATATGTGTATTATTTTGATAATTCTTGAAATTACATAACAAGTAGTACTTTATCATGAATGAAGGGGAAGGATTATGAATTAGTTGATTTTAGAAATTTATGAATAAACGTTTGAGTTAGGTACTTACAAATAAGGGAAAATTCTTGAAGTAATAGATATAACGATTTTAAAGAAATTAAAATATATGAATCTATAAACTCTGGAACTACTTGAACTAATAGTCGGAAATGAGAAAGGGAGTTTAATGATACTGATAGCACTTTAATTAGTTTTGATGAAACATGAACAGTATGATGAGATAATTATGATGATAATTTTAATAGTGATGATTATAGAGTAACTTCTACTTGAGGTATATATTATCCTGGTTGATTTCAAGATGATGATGTAATTCCTAGACTTACTATATTCTGAGATGTAAGAGATAGTAATACTTATCAAAACATTTTTTGGTCAAATTATGAAACAAATGCTTTTATAGAAAAAAATACAAATAACAATGATTGATTAAATCTTAAAATGTGAGATATTGTAGATTGAAATTTATATTTAGATTTATTTTCTGATTCAAAAGATATTAAGTTTGACTTAAAATTATATGAATTTGATAGCAATGCTTATAAAAATGATAATACATTATTGTTAAAAAAATCATATGAAATAAAAGATTTAACAATGAATTCATGATATATTCAATATGGTGGTGGTTCATTATGATTATCTACAACTAGAACATCAAATACTTTTTCTTTTGATTTCAAAAATAAGGATTATGCATTATTTGTTATAAATAAACTTAGTTCAAATCTATCTTATAGAATAACTTGAGAAAGTAGTACTTGAACATGATTATATATAAATCCTATAGATGATTCATTGACATGAAGTATAGAATCATTATCTAATCATATGATTATTTGAGATGAAAAGAACTTTATATGAGAACAGTTTATAATAGTTTGAAATAAATAATCTTTACAAATATATAAAAAAAGTTAAAATAACTTTGTTAAAAGTATTCTAAAATTTAGAATACTTTTTTTAATTAAATAATTAAATTTTATGGACCCCTTATTGATATTATTGTTTATTGTTTTATTTTTATTTTCAGCTTTTTTTTCTGGTACAGAATTAGCACTTATGAGTTTGGCTGAGCATAAGCTTGATTCAATCGTAAAACAAAATAGATTTGGTTCAAAATCTCTTAAAAAAATCAAATCAAATAATGATAGACTACTTATAACTATTCTTATTTGAAATAACTTGGTCAATGTTTATACTGCTGCCTTAGCTACAACTATAGCTATATGATTAGCTGATGCTTCATGACTACCTCAATCAACTGCTATTTGAATTGCTACATGAATAGTTACATTTTTACTTTTATTATTTTGAGAGATAATTCCAAAAAGTATTGCAACAAAAAATGCAGCAACTATATCGTTATTGGTTGCTCCAATCTATAAAGTTTTAATGATAATACTTTATCCTGTTATATCTTTTATGGAGATAATTATTAAGTTATTTTCTTGAAAGAATAAAGTAGAACAAATGTCAGAAGAAGAAATAGAGAGTTTTATAGATATGTGAAAACAATCGTGAAGTATAGATGATAAAGAGCATGCTAAAATAAAATCAATTTTAGAATTTGATGAAACTACAGTTGAAGAAATAATGACTCCTAGAGTAAAAATTGATGCACTTTCTTCAGATTGTAGCATAAAAGATGCTTTAGAATTTTATTTGAGCCATACTCATAGTAGAATACCTGTTTATACTGAAACTATTGATAAAATAGATTATTTTATTACATCAAGAGATTTGGTTAAATCTGTTTATAAGTGAGAATTAGATAAGAAGATAACTAACTTAGAATTAAAACAAGTTTTAAAAGTTCCATTAAATCAGTCTATAGCAAAACTTATGGAAACCTTTCAAAAATCTCATAAAATTATGGCTATTATTATAGATGAATATGGATGAGTTTCAGGTTTAATCACTATGGAAGATATTATAGAAGAAGTTTTTTGAGAAATAAGAGATGAAACAGATAAAGAAGCAGAGGAGTTTATAAAAATATGAAAAAATTCTATTAGAGTTGAAAGTGATGTTTTAATTGAAGATATTTTAAAAAAATTTAATTTAGAATTACCTAGTATTTGATTAAATGAAAGGGAATTTGATTGAGAAACTTTAAGTTATATTATTACTCATATATTAGGTTGATTTCCAGAAAAAGATCAAATTGTTAGTTTTGATATAAAAAATGATGATGGAGAAGTTAATGAAATATTTAGTTGTAAAGTACTTTCTATTGAAAATCATACAATTTGAAAAGTAGATATTAGAATAATAAAAAAGAATTAGTTTATATTTTAAACTAATTCTTTTTTTATTGTCTCTCTAATATCTCAATTATGAAATTTAAGTATATTATTATTTATTATTACTCAATATGGTTTTCAAATTTGATTATATTTTTTTAGTGTTTTTTGTAGAAATATTTTTTTAGTTATTTTATTTATAAATTCTATATAAATACATATTTTTCTTTTTTTTCATTTGTATTTTATATAATTTTTATTTTTTTCTAATAAATTATTGTATTTACTAAAATCTGCCCATGAATTATTTTTTTCTAAGAATAGCTCATAAGTATTATCATTATTTAAAATAGGTTTAAAATAAAGTATCCAAAAATATAAATATATATCATTTTTTATTTTAAAATTTGAAAAATCCATTCATTCTAATGTTGAAAAAAAACTAAGACAAAATCTTCAAGCATGTTTTTTAGCTGTTTTTCTAACTCATAATAATTGAAATACTATAGTTATAATTACTCTATTATACCACATAGTTTTTTTATCTGACACTATGTATAAATCTATATCAGAACTAGAAGTAGCTGTATTCATTGAAATACTATTTCATATTCAAATCATTTTTAATCAGGGTAGCCATTTTATATATTTTATATATTTTTCAGTTTTTTTATAAAATCATATTTCTATTTCAGAAGGATTTTCTTTTATATCAAAATATTTTATAAACTGATCATGTTGTTTTTTATCGAAAGATTCTTTCATTTAAAAGATTTATTTATATAATTAACTAAATAATAATATATAATCCTAAAAAATCAAAATGAAATATTTCTGTACTGAATGTAGTTACTCATATGATAGTGATTTATGAGACAAAGAAGAGTGAATTAATCCTGGTGATAAATTAGATAACTGTCCAGTTTGTGAGGAATTTGATTGTTTTCAATGAGTTGAAGAAGAAGTGAATTATATAGATGATAATAATCTAGAAGCATTAGAAATCGATCATTTTCCAGAAGTAGAAATAAGTCATTGAAAAATTAAAGTTATTGTTTGAAATGAAATTCATCCTATGTGAGAAAATCATAGAATAGCATCAGTTTCTTTATATGATGAATATCAAGATTTAATAAAAACTAACTATTTAGACTTAGATATTGAGGCTACTACTGAATTTGATTTTGATGATTTAGATGAATTTGAAATAAGAGTAAAATGTAGTCAGCATTGAGTATGGTGAAAGAAATTTAAGAACTAAAAATTATTTGCATAAAAGATTAAAATATACTATAATTAATATATAATTCATTAACTACTTTTAGTGTATTTATAGATAAATATTTATAAATTATTGCTATAGGTAATAACAAAAATTATGGATAAAAAAATATTAGAAATATTAGTTGATAAAAACAACTTAAAATGACCTTGAGTATTTGAACATATATTAATTGTTCTACACAGGGTTTTTGATGATTTTGATAAAAAAAATATATTTAATAGATTAGCTAAAGAACAACCTACTTTTTCTTTTGAAATAACGAAGATAGGTAATAGAATTAGGTTTTTTATAATTTCACCTAGCAAGTATACAAATTTTCTTACTAATCAGATTTATGCTCATTATAATGATGTAGAAATTAAAGAAGTATGAGATTATTTAGAAAAAATACCAAATGATAAAATTCATGTGTGAAAACTTAAATTGGATAAGCATTATTTATATCCTATAAAAAGTTTTACTGAATTACAGGAAGAAGCAAGTAAAGATACTGTGGATCCATTTTCTTCTATTACTTCTGCTTTATGAAGAACTTGAAAATATACTTTAAATACATTTCAAATAAATTTTACACCAATTATAGATAAAAATTGGAAAAAATGATTAAAAGATACTGCAAAAATACTTTTATCTGGATATCCAGAATTTTATAAAAAATTATTATTAGATAAAAACTTAATTTATTTAAGAATTTTATTGTTTCCATTTATTTTATTAATTAAGTTATTTGGTTTATTTTTTAAACATTCTTGATCTTGAATTGATTTTGATGTTGATGAAAAAGTAAGTGATAATAAAAAAGAAGAGGTAGCAGATTTAAACGATAAAGATGTATCTATACCTAGATTCATGAAAAATAAGGTTTCTTTGGAATGATATAGTACAAGTATAAATATTATTCATGCATGAGAGGATTTAGTTGAAGCAAAGTGATCTATTAAAGAAATATATTCTACTTTACATGTTTTTTCAAATTTTTGATTAAACTCATTTAAGTTAGATAAAATAATAGAAAATAATGATGAGGAAATTATTAAAGTAAAAAATAGAGAAGTAAGTTGAAATATGATATTAACTACAAATGAATTGTCATGATTAGTTCATTTACCTACTAGTTATGTGAAAACTCCACAAATTAATTGGGTATCAGCTAGAAATTTTGAACCACCTTCAAATTTACCTATTGTTGATCCAGATTTAACTGATGATATAGAACCAGAAACTGATTTAACTCCTATTTGAAAGACAAATTTTAGATGAACAGATATGAGTTTTGGTATTTGACCAAATGATAGGAGAAGACATATGTATATTTTATGAAAGACTTGAATGTGAAAATCTGTTCTTTTAGAAAATATGATTATCGATGATATTAGAAAAGGTAGGTGAGTAGCTGTTATTGATCCACATGGGGATTTAGCTGAAGCAGTTATATGATTTATACCAAAATCTAGAACAAATCAAACTATTATATTTGATCCAAGTGATACTGATTGGCCAATTGCATTTAATATGCTTGATGATGTGAAACCTGAACATAGACCACTTGTAGCTTCTGGTTTAGTATGAATATTTAAGAAAATATTTTGAGATTCATGGGGGCCTAGGCTTGAGCATATTCTTAGAAATACAGTTTTAGCTTTGATTGAATATCCAAATTCTACACTTATTTCTATTCCACTAATGTTAACAAGTGATACATTTAGAAATAAAGTAGTGAATAAAATAACTGATCCAGTTGTAAAAAAGTTTTGGACTTGAGAGTTTGCAAAAATGGCTCCAAATCAAAAAGTAGAAGCAGCATGACCTATTTTAAATAAGGTATGACAATTTCTTTCTAGTACTATTTTAAGAAATGTACTTTGACAACCAAAAAATAGTTTTTCTGTTAGATGGGCAATGGATAATCAAAAAATAGTAATAGTAAATTTATCAAAAGGTAAGATTTGAGAAGATGCATCAGCATTACTTTGAGCTATGATGGTTACAAAGTTTCAAATGGATGCAATGAGTAGAGCAGATATTGCTGAAGATAAAAGAGTAGATTTTTATTTATATGTAGATGAATTCCAAAATTTTGCAACAGATTCATTTGCTACTATTTTATCAGAAGCTAGAAAATATAAATTAAATTTAGTTATGGCAAATCAATATATTGATCAAATGCAAGAATCAGTTAGATGAGCAGTATTTGGTAATGTATGATCTATTGTTTCATTTCAGGTATGATATCATGATGCAACTATTTTAAAAGAAGTATTAAGTTGAGAAATATCTGAAGATGATTTAATGAATCTTAAAAAATATACTATTTATACTAAACAGTTAATAGATGGTATGCCATCAAATGTATTTTCTGCATGAACATTTCCACCAAATAAAAAAAATAATGAAGTGTTTCATTCTAGATATGAAAAAATACTTTCCGTATCTCGTGAAAAATATTCAAAATCTAGAAAATCAGTAGAATATAGAATAGCTAAATGATTAGAAGATATTGAAAAACAAGAAAAAGAGTGGGAAAAAAAGAAAGCTGATTTTGAGCAAAAGAAAAAAGATGATAAGGCAAAAAAACATCAAGAAATGTTAGCTAAACAATCTGAAAATAAAAATAAAGATTAATCTAATAGATTAGTCAAGAAAAAACTAAAACATTGTTTTAGTTTTTTTTGTTTATTACTATAATAAATATAAATAATTTTATATTATAATATAAATTTTATGTTAAATAATAAAAAAGCATTTACAATATCAGAGTTAATAGTTGTTATAACTATATTAGCTATACTTTCTACTATTGCTTATATGTCTTTTAGTTCATACTTATTATTTGTAAGAGATACTAGCAGATTTTCTCAATTGCAATCTATTTCTGAATGATTAGAATCACGTATGATTACATCTAATTTACCTATGCCTGATGATTATGTTGAAGTTAGAGTAAATTGAAAAGTTATTTGATATCAATGATATGCTTGAAAAGATGTATTAGCTACTATATCTTATTCAGAGAATTGAAAAGACCCTAAAACTAATACTTATTACTCTTATTATCTTACAAAAAACAGAAAATATTTTCAATTATTAACTCATCTTGAAAATGAAGATTCATCAACTAGTTTTATATGATGAAGTAGTGTTTTTGCTGTTGATTATTCTTGATTATATAACTGAGTACTATGAAGTAGATTATGAATTTTAACTGATGAATTTAATACACCTATCCAAGAAGTACCTGCAATTAAAACTGCGACATTTGTTGATTTGACACTAGATAATGCTAATGATATATTTATATCTAATGTTGAGAATAATAGAAAATATGTTTTTAGTTGATCTTTATTGTCTAATAAATTGGAAACATTATCTGATCCATGAAAATATTGACCTCCAAAATATTGTCCAGAATGATTTGTTTGAGCATGGTGAGATGCATGATTTAATCAAAAATGATTTTGTGTAGCTAAATATGAAATGTGATATACTGATGAAACTGGGGCAGTTTTTTGAGATACACTTAATAATTTTGCTACATATGATTATGATGATACAAAAGAAATAATATCTACTATTTGAAGGTATCCTATTGCTAATATAGATTTAACAAGTGCTAAATTTGCATGTGAATCACTTTGAAAATGATTTCATTTAATTAGAGAATCAGAATGGATGTCTATAGCTAGAGATATAGAATTTTTACAAGAAAATTGGTCTTCTTGAAAAATAGGTAATTGATATATTACTAGTTGACTTAGTGGTGATAGTTCAGATTCAAGATGGTGTTATGAGTGATGAGTTGATTATTATTATGATTATAAATCTTGAATATGAAACGAAGCTTGTAATAAAAAAAGACAACATAAATTATTTTCGTGAGAATATATTTGGGATCTAGCTTGATGAATATGGGAACATGTAGATAAATGAATTACAGATACAATAAATTTATGAACATGAGATATTTATTGGAATAATTCTCAAATTGATTCAAATGAAAGAGTAAAGTTTTGACCATTAATAAATTCTGATCCTAATGCTTGAATTTGATGAATTTTTAATTCTGATTGAGCTACTTCTAGTACTTTGCATCGTTGATGATCTGCTTGGGATTGAGCTATGTCTTGAATATATTCTTTAGATCCAGCTACTGATTGAAGTAATAAAGAATGGAATTTATGATTTCGTTGTGCAAAAAGTAAATAAAAAATAACTTAGATTTTAATCTAAGTTATTTTTTATTTGTATAATTATATAATCTATTAGTAAACTATATCTAGTATTTTCTATAAATTTATTATTATTTATTTTTAATTCTTCTAATTTATAAATTAATTTTTTATATAATTTTTGATTATAAGTTTTACTATGTTTATTTTTTAAATCGTTTAAAATTTTATTTACTTTGTTTTTTAGTTTTATATCTAAATCTTTTTGATACATAACTAAATTTTTATTATTTTTTAGTGTAGTTTTATGACAAAAATCAGTTTTTTTTCAATCTAAATCATAATTTTCTAATACAAAACTATATCAAGAATTATTTGCTTTTGGGCAGAAATCTTCTTTTTTTAATTCATATTCTATTCAAAATACAGCTTTATTATTTTTTATGAAAGGTTTTAAGTAATCACATTCATTATAGGTATAGCATTCTTCGTTTATTTCAAAATCAAAAATATTTACTAAGTCTTTAATTTGTAATAAATTATTTTTTAATCATACTGATAGTCATCTTTTATGTGCTTGATTTGCTAAAAAAGTATTGTATTTAATATAATCATTATAACTTATATTAAATCATTTTTCTGCTTTACTATTTTTAGAATAACTAATATTATCAAAGTCTACTCAATCACATTTTTTAAATACAGCTAAGTTTAGTCTGGATATCATTATTTTATCAAATTTCTTGAAATTTGATATATCTAACCATTTTTCTCATGGCCAATTTTCAAGTTTTTTTCATATAATATCTTTTGGAAATTTATTTTTATCACTTCTCCAATTTTCATAAGTTCATGCAGAAAAATAACAAATAACTCTTTTTCATTGTTTATGTATTTCATCAATATTTTTTTGAGGTGTATCAAATAAATCTATATCATATAAATTTACATATAAATTAGGGTTTATTTTTCATTGAAGTTGAATTAATATGTTATCTCATATTTTAGGTTTATACCAATCATTATCTGCATTTGTAATATTGATAGTAATTATAAAAAATAGTATAGATAAAATAATTTTTTTCATTTTTTATTTAATTAAATAGATAATAAATATATATTTATTATCTATTTATATTAATATAGTCAAGTAATTATATTTTTATATTTCAATAAAATATATATAATCTTTAAAATAAATATTTTATTATAAAAAAATATGTATATAAATAAAAAATGATTTACTATAGTTGAATTAATAGTAGTTATTACTATATTAGCAATATTATCTACGATTGGATTTATTTCTTATTCTTGATATTTGATATGAGTAAGAGATACAAATAGACACTCACAATTGGAATCTATTGAAAAATGATTAAATACAATCCTTACTCATGGTAAATTACCTTTACCAGGTTCTTATGTTGAAATAAAAAGTTGAGTAAACATTATATGATATCAATGAGAGTTATGAAAAAATGTATTAGAAACTATAGACTATTCTTGAGATGGATATGATCCATTAGATAAAACTTATTTTACATATTATTTAACTAAAAATAGAAAATATTTTCAATTAATGGCTTTTCTAGAAGATGATAATAATTTAAGATTAGCTAGTAATTTTAATACTTCTTATGCAGCAGTTGATTATACATATAGGTATCCAACTTTTGTATGAAAAAAATTATGACTTTTACTTAATGATAATAATATTCCAATAAATTCTACAGGTTCACTTACTTCATTTGATATTTCAGATGTATGAACTACTCAGAATTATAAATCATACTTAAATGATAATGAATATGTATATTGATCATGAACAATATTTAGTTGATTATCTCAAGTAGATAAATTAGCTTGAAAATATTATTCTGTGATTAGCAATGCTTTTGTTTATAATAATCCAAATTAAAAAAATTAGTTTTATACTAATTTTTTTAATTTAAACTTGATTAATATTTATTTTTTTTTAGACTCTTTTCATATTTAAAAACTAGGCTTTTTTTGCTTAGTTTTTTACCTCTTATTTTTAATTATAAATTTTATGGACGAAGTAGATTTTTTATCTCAAACAATGTCTGTTCTTGCATTATTAATTATTTCTTCTTTTGCTTATATTTGGAGTAAAAAAATGAATTTTCCTTATACAGTATTATTGGTTATTATTGGTCTAATACTTGTACCTATTTCAAATATCCCATTATTTTCATTTATAGATGATTTTAAGTTAACACCTGATATATTATTTTTTGTATTTCTTCCTGTTTTACTTTTTGAGGCTGCATATAATATAAATTATAGACATATGCTATCAAATTGGAAATCAATATCTTCATTAGCAATTTTTTGATTACTGATTTCTACTTGATTTATTTGAGGAGTTTTATATTTAATTTTTCCTTTTATAGGTTTAGAAATTCCATTTTTAGTTTGTTTATTATTTTGATCACTTATTTCAGCTACAGATCCTGTAGCAGTTTTATCAATATTTAAATCTCTTTGAGCTCCTAGAAGGCTTACTATCTTATTTGAATGAGAAAGTCTTTTCAATGATTGAACAGCTGTTGCTTTATTTTTAGTTATTTTAGGTGTTATTTTAGAGGGTTGAGTTGTTACTTGAACTACTTATATAGAATGATCTTGGAAGTTTTTATCTATGCTTTTTGGTTGAATATTATTTTGATGAGCTATATGATTTTTGTTTTCAAAAACAATAGGTTATATTAAAAATAATGAAGAAGCTGAAATCGTTATTACTATGCTTTTAGCTCATATTACTTTTATATCAGCTGAACTTATAAGTGAACATTTTGAATTTTTACCTATTTCATGAGTAATTGCTACAGTTATTGCGTCAATGGTAATTTGAAATTATGGTAGATATAAAATTAGTCCTAGAGTAGAAGTTCATATGCAAAAATTTTGGGAATTTTTTGCTTTCGTTTCAAATTCAATAGTTTTCATTTTGATGTGACTAATTCTTTCAAGTATAGAGTTAGATTTCGTAAAATTTTTACTTCCGTTATTTGTTACTATTTGAGTTGTTATTGTAGCAAGAATAATCTCAGTATATATACCTATAACTATTATAAATAAATTTAAATTAGAAGAACATATTCCTAATAGTTGGTCTATTTTATTATCATGGGGAAGTCTTAGATGAGCATTGGCACTTATGATGGTTTTGATGATACCAGGAGTTGGAGATATTTGATATGATAAATTAATGGCTTTTCAAGAATTAGTTTGATGGACTTATGATTTTTCTATAAAAGATTTTCTACTTATTTTAACTATATGAAGTATAATGTTTACTTTATTAATTAAAGCACCAACAACTTCTTTTATAATGAAAAAATTAGATCTTGATAAACTTCATAAATTAGAAGAGTTTGAACATAAAGAAGGGAAAATATTAGCAAATTTAAAAATAATAGAAAAACTAAATAGTTCATATAAAAAAGCATATCTTACAAAAATAGAGTATGATGATTTAATTTGAAAATATACAAAGAGATTAAATGATTCTATTATTTTAATGAAAGAATTATTAAAATGAAAACCAGAAGAAGCAAAATCTCTAATAAGAAGAGCTATTTCTTTGCATGCCTTATGAATTGAAAAACAATATTTGAAAGATTTATTTTTTTATAATGAAATAGATGAACATAATTTTAAATATATTTTTAGAAAAATAGAGAAACAAATGGAGAGAATTGAACATGATGACTCTCAACTTAGAAAAATTTCAAAAAAATGAAATGATTATGATATTTTTACTAGATTTTTTGTTAAAAATTATAAAAATAAATCAACAGATTTAGATGCCTATATTAGAAATAGAGCAAGAGTTATTATTACTAGAAAAGTTATAAAAGAGCTTAAACTTCTATCTGATATTGATTTCTGATTTGATAAAAATATATTTGCAGAAGTTATATCACTTTATTCAAGTTTTAATAAATCAGCTGATGAGAAAAGAATTAATATATTTTCTAATCATAAAGCCACTATTAATGCAATTGAATCTAGGTTAGTGAATAAATCATTATTAAAATTAGAAGAAAAAGTTGTAAAAGATTTATATAGTAAAGAGATAATAACTCCAAAGTTATATATAAAATTTATGGAAGATATAGAGAAAGAAATGGTAATGGATGTAAAAAATCTAGCATAAAAACTAAGTGAAAAACTTAGTTTTTTTTTGCATATTATATTAAATAGATTAAACTTATAATAATAATTTAAAAATATTTAAAATAATATGAAAATTGATAATATAACACTTTCTTTTGGAAATAAAATAATCTTGAAAGATATAAATTTGGAAATAAAACCAGGTGAATTTATTTTTTTTATAGGGTACTCTGGTAGTTGAAAAACTAGTTTAATAAGATCACTTATTTGAGATTTTAAACCATCTATAGGTGATATTATTTTAGATAATAATTTATCATTATATCATAGCTTAACAGAAGAATCATTATTAAATTATAGGAGATGAATAGGTGTTATATTTCAGGATTATAAATTACTTGAGTCAAAAAAGGTATATGAAAATGTAGCATTTGCAATGGAAGTATGTGGTTATAGTGATGAAATAATTAGAAAAAAAGTACCAGAAGCACTTGAAAAAGTTTGATTGTTGATTAAAAAAGAAAAGTTTATATATGAACTGAGTTGAGGAGAAAAACAAAGAGTTGCTATTGCTAGAGCTTTAGTTCATGATCCAAAAATAATTATTTGAGATGAGCCTACTTGAAATTTAGATCCTGAAACTGCTAAAGAGATAATGGATATTTTTCTAGATATCAATTCTGATTGAAAAACTGTTATAATGGCCACTCACGATGAAAATATTGTAAATAGATTAAAAAAGAGAGTAGTAGCTTTTGAAAATAAAGAAGTTTTATCTGATATGCAAAATTGAACATATATTTTAAAATAAAAAAAGAATTAGTTATTTATTATATAACTAATTCTTTTTTTATTTTATTTATTTCTTTTTTATTAAATAGAGAAGTTTTTCTTGTTCTATTTTTAAGTGTTTCAAATCTTATTTCTTTTATTTGTTGTATTGTTTCTTTAAAAGTATCAAATTTTTTAGCTAATCATGAATATACTACTCATAGTGAATATTTACTGCAAGACTTAGCTCTTTTAATATTGTGTTTAGACATTATTTTACAACTATTACATTTTTTATTTAGAGATTTACTTTCAATTATAACTAAATTTTTTAAATTTATTTCAGATGTATTTTCTCATCTTAAATCTAATGTTTTTATATCAAAATCAATTGTTAATCTTTCAGAAGAATCATTACTCACTAATGTAATTCTTTTGTATGTTGTTTTTATTGATGGAGTTATTTTAGGTGCTTTTTCTCCATTATAAGTACTTTGCCATACTCATTCAAAGAATCTTTTTTTACCTCTTGTCATAAATCCATGTTCTTCAGAAGGAAATTCATATCTATATTTACTAGTTATTCATTCTTTTTTTTGTTTAAATTCAAAGAATGCTAGATTAGAATCTACATAATATCTTGTTCTTATTTTTGTTCTATTTTTTTCTTTATTTTGATGTTGATTATAAAATTTATAATCAGCTGTATCCATATATACATTATCATATGAAAATATTTTTTGTCATTTTATTTCTAAAACTTGAAAATCTTTCTTAAGTTCATTTAATATTTCAGAAAATTGAGATCAATTTAATAAATATTTTTTATCAATTCTTTTTAAATAGCTTGCTTTTGCATTTAGCTCTGTTAAGCTTAAAGTAGAAAATTTTTGTAATTTAGAATTGTAATTAGATTTCATCTTTATAGATTATTATTAATTTAATTGTTTATATATTTATATTATCATATGATTATTTTTATGTCAAAAATATTATATGATTTACCCCATAATATTTATGATATATAAATATGTTATAGAAGATATTATTCATGCTACTGGTAGTGTTACTATCCATGATAAAATAATTTTTTTGATTTCTGATTTATCAATATAGTCTTTATCTTTTCAATTAGCTCTTTTTTCATGTTCTCTAAATAGTCCTATTCAGAATATAGCTCATATTGCTATCTGAGTTGAACTAACTGGCAGTCCTAATTGTGAAGCTATAATTACTGTGATTGCAGCTGATAAAGCAACACAAAAAGCTCTTATTTGATTTAATTTTGTTATTTCATTTCAAACTGATTTTATTAATCTTGATCAAAATACTGCTAATCATCAAGCTAAAGAAAATGCTCATAATAACATTATCCATGTTGGGATTTCTACTCATGAATTTGATAATGTTCAATTTTTTATTGTATCATAAATTGAAGCAATTGGTCATATAGCATTTGCAACATCATTAGAACCATGTGCAAATGATAATAGTGCAACAGCAAAAATTAATGGTCAATTAAATAATTTATTTACAAATTTATTTTTATCTTTAAAAAATGAGTGTTTTTGTCTTTTATAATGAACTATTAATAATATATATACTAATACTCAAATTACTATTCAAGCAAAAGTTGCAGAGGCTGGAGTTATTAAATTATGTAAAAATTCATTACTTTTTATTAATGGTTTGAATCATTTTAATAATAAATATATTGAAAATATAACAGACATAATTCATACGTATATTGGAACCCAATGTTTTGCTGCTTCTCATTTTTCTTCTTGGTCTAAAATATTTTTTTGAATTGATTTTAAAAATAACACAGAAATTATTCATCACATTAATATTGCAACTACCCAGGCAATTGCAATCATTCATACTTTATCCCAATATACTATTGAAAATCATTGAGCGGTAATTCAAGCCCCTAATAATGCTCATATTATAGCATGTGTTGCTGATACAGGTGCTTTTATATATGTTGCGACATTTATCCATATTGCTGCTCCAAGTAAAGTTGCGAGCATTATTCATATTGATGTAAAGTTATCTATAATTAAATCTTGATTTATTATTCCTGATTTAATTGTATCTACTACATCTCATCAAGCTAATATAGCACCGGAAGCTTCCATGATTGCTGCTACCATTATTGCTCATGTTAATGTTAATGCCTTACTTCATACAGCAGGTCACATATTATTTGCTACATCATTTGCTCATAAATTAACAGCCATATATATTCAAAATACTGAAGCTATTAATAAATATAGTTTATCAGTTGGGGATTCAATTTGCCCTCATTCTATGAAATAAACATATGATATTCATAATAAAAATGCTAATCAAAATAATATATATTTTATACTATTTATATATGCATCATTTATATTTAATACTATTTTCATTTTATTACTTATTAATAAATATTATTACTAATTAATTTTAACACTTATTATTTTATAAAGCAAAAAAAACCTCTAAAAATAGAGGTTTTTATAATTATTTAATTATATTTTTTAATCTTGTATAGCTACTTCTCATATTTATAGAACTTGTAATTATAGCTGAATTAATTTCTGAATAATTATTTTGTTGTTCTTTAAGTTTTTGATAGAATAAAAATTCATTTGTGTAATATATGAAATTATTATAATTTTTAACTATTCAATTAATTTTATAATAATCATAAGTTCAATTTTTATAATTTTTAATAAATCATTTTTTTAATAATGAATCAACTACTTTTAGTTCTCTATAAATTCTATTATATTTTTCTTGATTAAAATGTATATAATTTATTTCAGAAAAATTTAAACTAAGATCTTCAACTTCATAATTTAAATTAAAAAGTTTTTCAATATATCATTCTTCAGCAAAAGTATTAGATAGGCTTGAAAAAATAATAGTTAGAGTTATAATGTATGTAATAATTTTTTTCATAATAAATGTGAATTAAAAATTAATATTAAAGTATTTATAATTAAAATATATAACATGTCAAGTAATTTATACGAAACTCTTTGAATTAGTAAAAATGCATCTGATGATGAGATAAAAAAAGCATATAGAAAAAAAGCAATGAAATATCATCCTGATAGAAATGCTGGTGATAAAGAAGCTGAGAAAAAATTTAAAGAAATAAGTAATGCTTATGATACATTAGGTGATACTAAGAAGAGAAAACAGTATGATATGTTTGGCTCGACTTGATGAGCAGGGTGATGAAATCCATTCTGAGGTTGAGCATCGTGATGATATTCTAGTCAGTGATTTTGATGATTTGAGGATATATTTTGAGGACAATCTCAATCATGAGGTGCTACTTTTAATATGGAAGACTTATTTTGAGGTTGAGCATCGTGATGATATTCTAGTCAGTGATTTTGATGACAACAAAATACTAGACAGCAATCTAAAAAGAAAGAACCAGTTAGTTTAGATTTTGAAAAAACTTATGAAGTACCTATTTTTGATTTGATATTATGATGCAAGATTGAAGTTAAATGAGTTTATGGTAATGTGGCAAAATTAAAAATTCCTGCTTCAACTAAGCCTTGAGCTAAATTTAGAGTTAAATGATTTTGAAAAAAAGAACCTGGTAGAGAAGGTAATTTAATAGTTAAAGTTGAGGCATTAATGCCTAAAAATATAAGTGAAGTTGATATTGGTATGTTAGAAAGAATTAGAGAAAATATTTGATATTAAAAAGAGCTAGATAATTTCTAGTTCTTTTTCAATAGATTCATTAATTCAAGTTAGTTTCAGAATCCTATCTATTTTATTTATATTTATAAATTTTAATATTTTGGCTACTATATTATTTTTATGGTTTTCATTTAATTCTCAAAATATAGATATTGTTTTTAATCTAATTAGATTTAATAAAATTAAATCTATATTTACAAAATTATTTAATATTTCTACTAATTCAAATAATTCAGAAATAGGTAGTCAATTAGGAGTTTTATTTAATATTATAGCTAATATTGTTAGATATACATTTAATTCTTTAAATGATTTGTTTTCTACTAAAAATTCAGATAATATTTTAATATTTCTAATTTTATGTATAGATGAATTTTCTTTTGTTGTTATTTCAAAATTTACTATATATCATAAATCTATAGTTTTTTCCTTTTTACTTAATTTTTTATTACATTTAATTTTTCAATATTCTTTAGTAAAAATAGTGTATAAAAATTCTCAGTTGTTTATTTTTTGAATTTTAAGTATAATTCATTTAGTTTTAAATATTGACAATTTTTGTTTTTTAAAAATTAATGTTGATATATACGAAATATGATTATAATGTAGCTAGAATTTAATATTTTCAAAATTAATTATGGAAGAAAACAAAATATCTGAATTAGAAGTTGATTCTATCGTTTTAAATCTTATTAATCTACATTCTGATGAAGTAGAATTTAATGCTGGAGATTTTTCTGATTTACTTAAGTTTAGTCTTTCTTTAAATACTATGGAAAAAAAGAGGGTAGTTGATGCTATTCCTACTTTATCACAATTTCAAATTGATGAATTAACAAAAGTATTTACTGAGGAAAGAGTTAAATTTAAAGATTTAGCAAAGGAACATCCAGATGATATTAAAAAACTTGTTGCTAAGCAACAAGCAGAATGGTTAGAATTATGAGATTTATATAAATCAGAAAATGAAAATAAATCTATAGAAGAAGAAAACCAAGAAAAGATTGATGATATTAAAGCCTGATTAGGTTTATAAAATAAAAAAATATGATATATAAATTTTGTGTTATTATAGAAAAACAAAAAAGAGTAGATATGTACTTATCTGCTCTTTTTAATGATTTTTCAAGAAGCTATATTCAAAAAATGATAGATAGGTGACAAGTGTCAGTTAATTGAAATAATATTTCTAAGAATTTAAAAATAAAAAATAAAGATGAAATATCTATTGATATAATTGTTGAAAAACTTACTGAAGTATTACAAGAGAATATGAACTTAGATGTAATTTTTGAAGATGATGAAATAGTAGTTTTAAATAAAGAAGCAGGAATAAATGTTCATCCAGTTCCTTGAGAATGATGAAATAAAAATACTTTAGTAAATGGAGTATTGTATCATTGTAAAGATAAACTACCTAGTATCTGATGAGTGGAAAGACCAGGTATAGTTCATAGATTAGATAAAGATACTTCATGATTAATAATGGTTGCAAAATCTGATATTATGATGAATTATTTATCTGATACTATAAAAAATAGAAAAATAGATAAATACTATTTAGCTATAGTTATTTGACAAATAAAAGATAATGAAATCAAGATTGAATCATATATTTGAAGAGATCCTAATAATAGATTAAAGATGACTACTTTAAATCCTGTAGCTCCTAAGCTTGCACTTACTTATGCTACTGTATTAGAATATATTGATAATAAATATACTTTATTAAAAGTAAAAATAGAAACTTGAAGAACTCATCAAATAAGAGTACATTTAGCTAGTATATGATATCCTATTTTATGAGATAAAACTTATTGAAACGTTAGGGTAAATAAAGAAATTGCTACAAGATATCAACTTCATAGACAAGCATTACATGCTTGGAAATTAGATTTAAAATTATATTGAAAAGATGTTCATTTTAAAGCAGATTTAAAACCTGACATGAAAAGAATTACTGATAAATTAGATTTAGATTTATAAAAGACACTTTTTTAAAAGTGTCTTTTATATTACATTTACCATATTAAAAAATGGTAACATTATAGCCATTATAAGTGTTCATATTATTCATCAAACAATTACTATTACTAATGGTTCTATTGCTGTTTGCATTCATTTAACTAGCTCATCAATTTGTTTATTATATTTTTCTGATATTCTTTTTAGTAAATGTGCTAATTTTCATGTTTCTTCTCATATTTTTACTACTGATGCTAATTCAATAGGGAATAAAAAGTTTTCTTTTCAACTTTGTATTTCATCTATTCACATGCATCAACTCAAAGTTTTTCACATTGATACATTAGTTATTATTTTTTTAAGTTCTTTTTCATAATAATCATTATCTAATGCTCTAGAACTTATTTCAAGTGATTTATTTATTATTACTCAACTACTTAATAATATTGATAAACTTCATGTGAAAAGACTTAATATTTTTTTCTGAATTAATGGTCAAAAAATAGGTAAATGTAATATAAATCTATCAAAATATATTTTTGTTTTTGGATGTTTTTTGAAAGTGATAAATAATACTATAAAAATAACTATTCATATAATTATTTCAAAAACATTTTTTTGTAAAAAATCTGATATATTTATTACATGTTGAGTTAGACTAGGTAGATTTACTTTAGCATCTTTGTACATATCTGTTATTTTTGGAATAACATATATCATAAATACTAGTATCATTCCTATAGATAAAGTAACTATTACCATTGGGTAAATAAGAGCTCATATAATTTTTGATCTTAACTCTTTAGATTTTTCTTCTTTTATTTTAATTGTCTCTATTGAATCTCATAATTTTCAAGTTAATTCTCACATTTCTATTATAGATAGATCAAAAATATTAAATATATTTTTATATTTTTGAAATACTTCTTTTAAACTATCTCATTTATTTAAATTATCAATCATATTTTGAAATAATAATTTCATTTTTTTATTTCTAGTTTGATACATTATTATTTTGAAACTATTCATCAATGGAATTCATGAATTTAATAAATTAGATAATTGCTCTAAAAGACTTATTTTATCTTTTGAGCTTATTGTTATATTATAATTAGTTTTTTTTACTGAATAACTAGCTATAAATCATTTTATTTTATCTAAAAATTTATTCATTTATTATGGTTTTACTTCCTGTAATTTATTAGAAAGAATTAGGTTAAGAATAGAATAATATGACTTCTATATTATAATATCATTTTTCTTGAATTTTTTCAAAAAATACTATAATAAATAGTAATTATTTATATATTTTTAAATAAAAAGTATGTTTAAAATATTCTGAGTGACTAAAAATGATGATATTCAAGAATTAGATGATGAATTAACTAATATTAATGAGTTAGATGAAAATGTATGACAAGTTGCTATTGATATACTTGAAACTCCATTGGAATTAATAATTTTAGCTCCAATAGCTGGTATAGAATTGGAAGATATTGATTTGTCTATTGATAAATCAATATTAACTATAAAATGATATAGACCAAAACCTGAAATATATTCTGATGATATTATAATTAGGAATACTGAATGTTTTTGGTGAAATTTTGTAAGAAATGTTATATTACCTGAAAACTTAGATTTTGAATCTATTAAAGCTAGTTTAGAGAATAATTTATTAATTATTACTATACAAAAACTTCAATTTTCATCACAAAGTATAAAAATAGATAGAATAGAAATTTAATTTAATAATATATTAAAAGTGTTTTTTAGAAAAAAAGAGGTAGATAAACATGCAAAAAAAATTGATAAATTAATTACTTGATTAATTATTTGATGAGCAGTTGCATCAATGATAGGTTTATCAAAGACTAATAAATGAAAAGAAATAACAAAAAATATTAAAATAGAGAGTAAAGAAGCCGTGAAGGAATGAACTCAAATTGCTAAAAAATGATATAAAATTTTTGGTAAAGTATTAGTAGGAGTATTAAAGGTATTTAATAAAAAGTAATAATATGACTATATTTAAAAAAACATTATTTTTATTGATAACTATGTTAAGTTTTTCATTTTTTAATAATGTTTATTGAGAATGAGAAACTTGTGAATATTTTTCACAAATTGATAGATGTATGTCAGCACAAGAAAATTGAAGTCAAAAAAGTATAGAAGATTTTGTTTGTATTAATTGAAATAGAGCTAAAGTATCATATCAAATAATACTTGATATGGAGTTTAAAAAAATTGATGATAAAATGGATTTAACTTTAACAAAATTAGAAGAAAATAAAAATACATATTTTTGAATTAATGCTGATAAAAGTTATATTGATTGAATTAATTATATACATGATAAATGAGCTGAATTTGGCAAAGAATATAGTGAATTGTGTTCAAGTATAATTCTAGAAAAAGCTATATCTTGTTCTAATAAAGATAAAAGTAATCAATCTGTTCCTATTTCAGAAGCAATAAAATATTTTGACAATAATTGAGCTTCTTGTAAGGACTTAATAAATAAAAAGATTTCTATATTTAAAGACGTAGCTTTCTGAGTTTTGATGTTAAATAAACTTCAAATTAAAGCTGATGAAAAAAAGACTTATGACCAAACTCAAAGATGAAATTATGATCATTTACTTGATATAATGATGATAAATTTATGATATATAGAAAGAATTTGGCAAAAATGGCCTTCCAAACTGGCTAATCCAATGAAATAAAAAAGAAAAGTTATATTAACTTTTCTTTTTTTTACTAAAAATACTTTTTTGTTTTTTCCCACAATATGGACATATTTTCATATCTTTATCTATTTTTTTATTACATTCAATACATTTTATTGTTTTTTTTCTAAATATTAACCATAATAATAATATTAATAATAATATTAATATTATTATGAGAAAAAAGTAAGGATTTAATCATATATATTTTTCTTTATAATTTACATAAAATTCTTGTGCAGAATTAAACTCTATATTTTCTCAATCTTGATTTGTATATCATAGTTCTATATTTGCATTTATTTTTTCATTATTGATTCTTTCATTTACCCTTTCCCAAGGCATTAAAAATCATCTTTCTTCTATATTTTGTTTAGTATAGTACTCTTCAGGTGTCCAATACTTAATTACTTTTTTTCATTTCTCATCATATCACTCATATGGAAATCATTTCCAATCAGTTCAAAAAATTCTTTTTGTAGATGGTAAAACATTTCAATTATTATCATTAATAGGTAGATAATCTACTATTTGTTCTCATACTATTGCTCAATTATTATTTGTAACTATTTTTTTTCATATTCATTTTATTATATTTCAATCTTCATCTGTTAAAGTTATTGTTCATGTTGGTTTGATATGTACATTTCAATCATTAATAAATGGAATACTAAAATTAATATTAAAATCAGATAGTTCTAAATTGTTATTATCTATATCATTTAATTTATCTATATTTTTATCTATATTTCAATAAATTCATAAATCATCTATACATTTTCAATCATAATAACTACTTGTTAAATCTCATAATGGACATTTATCTTTTGTTAATGCACTTCTACCTCATCATCATGATATTATAGTTGTTTCTACTTCAGCTTTTTCTATAATTTTTCAATCTACATTTACTAGTACTAATACTCAATAATCTATATTTATTCAAACTTTTGTTCAAGAACTATTATCTGAATTATTATTTTTAAAAAATACTCATGCGTAGTGTCATCCAGGTGTAGCATTATCAGGTACTGTTATTGTGAAATTTATTTCTTTTTTTTCTCAAGGATTTAGTGAGAAATTATCAATATCAATATCTATCCAACTTGCTAGTTCTTGATCTGGATATACTAATTCACTTTTTCTAACAAATTGAGGATCTCAAGTTGTTCAATTAGCTTGAAAATCTGATTTTCAAGTTGTTATATTTTGTATTGAATCTGAATAATTATATAGTATTGCTTGTTTAGTTATTACATCTCATGTATAAGCATTTATTTCATATTTAATAGGGGATACTGTTAAATTTATATTTGCAAATGTATTTGAAATATAAAAGAAAAATAAACTAATAAATATTATAATGTATTTTAGGTATTTCATTAAATATAGAATTATAAAATATATAATATATATTTTATATAAAATATATAAAAAGCAAAAAAAGAATTTAGTTTAAACTAAATTCTTTTTAATATTAATTTTATTAATTAGAAATTACCAGTTACTGTAAAAGTAATATTATCTTGATAATCTCATGCAGGAGTTTCAGATGTTGCTGTAGCACCAACTGTAAATACTAAATCATAATTAGCTGCATCATCTTTTTCTGGTTTATTAGATGTATATACAGAATTTTCTGTAGCATTATCATTTACTTCTACTGCAGCATAACTTTGAGATGAAAATCATGTTATTGATGAATCGATTGCTCCAGTTAATGAAGAAAATTTATATGATTCTCCATCGGCATCTAAATCATTAATTTGAATAGCACCTGATGCAGTATTAGTTAAACCACCACTTCATGATCTTGCAGTAATTGAAACACCATTAGTAGCATTAGTTCAGATTTCTATTCCTACTGTTCAAGTTGATTCTACATTAGGAACTAATGTACCTAAATCAATTGAACCAGTAGAAATTGTCATATTTAATGTTGGTAAGACTGTTGCAGTTACAATAATATTTGAAACTGAACCAGAAGCAGAATTTGCTGTATATGTACCATCCCATAGTATAGCTGTATCAAATGCTGATGTACCAGTTACTGAACCTGTACCAATTTGAGTAGCTGCATATGTATTTAATGCTCCACCTAATGCACTAGTTGCTGCAATTGCAGTAATTCAAGCTAAAGCAATAGCTTTTTTTATTTTTGTTTTTATCATACCATTATGGTTATGAATATAAAATATAATGTTTGTATGCATACATTGAGCTTTAATTTGAAGCTCTCTGATCAAACATATATATTCTATCATATTATTTTTACTATTGTCAAAAAAAAGACTATTTTTATTTAAAATAGTCTTTAATAATCTAAATTTAATCCAAATTTTATTCACATACTATATTCTCATGCTGCTTGTTCTTCAGATATATTAGCTCATAATTTAATACTATATATATATGAATTTTTATTTCAATCAACATTTATAGATGAAACTTGAGTTGCAATAACTTCATCTACATTTATTAAATTAATTGTTGTAGAATAAGGGTCTTGATCATATCATACTCAATTAGTTCAATTCCAATCAAGTATATCAACTGTTCAAGTAGTTAATGCTCATTGTTTATTTAATATTAATTGAAAAGCTGCTCATACTGTTTTTATTGTTATATCTAATGAGCCTGTACTAAATTTATCTATAGATGCTTTTAATTCTCATATATCTATAGATCATGTACTTACTATTAATTCGGGTTCGTCTATATAAAATTCCGTAGTTGTAGAACTTCAATTTCAAAGACTATCTTCTATATAAAAATATAATTGATATTTACCAAATCATAATTTAGATGTGTTGTAAATAGCATTTGTAGAACTAATAGTATTTCATGTTACATATATTCATGAAATATCTGCTCACCAAGCAGTTCAATCCCATTTTTTTATTGTCATAACTATAGATCATGTGTTTATAGTAGAATCAGCATCTGAATAATCTATATTTATATCAAAATTTGAATTAGGATATAAACTTCCATTAGTAGGGAAGTTGTTTGTAATAGTTGGGGGAGTTGTATCTCATGAAGAGACATCAAATACACTTGTTCAAACTGAATTATTTCAAGTAGTATCATCTATAGAAAATTCTATTTTATATTGTGTAGCTCAAGTTAGAGCTAAAGTAGGATATATAGCTCATGTATCAGTTATTGTTGCTCATGTAAAGTCTACAAAATCTCATGCTATATCAGGTCAATAACTAGATCAATTCCATTCAAATAGTTGTAATATAATAGATCAGGTGTTTACTCAATTTGTATCACTATAACTTAAATCTATATTAAAATTAGCAGGAGCAATAGTTCATCAATCTATAGGATTATTAAATATTATATTTATTCAAGTTGTATCTACTGTAAAATTTGAAACATTTAGTATAGTAGAATTTTGAGGACTTGCTAAAATTTGTATTGTACAATCTGTATATATTCAATCAGCTAAGCTATCAAATGTAATTGTATTATCTCAAATTACTGCTCAAGTATTTGTAGAGCTAGTACATGAACCACTATATGAAATATCTCAAGCTATAGGAGTATTAAAAGTATAATCAGGTGTATTATCATTTGTAGGAGTAGCTACAGGAGTGACTTCTGTAATAATAGGTGGATCTTGAGTAAGAGCTACTATATCTACCCAAGCTGCATCTGCTCAATTTGAAACTGAACCATCTTTAGAATAACACCATTTGAAGGTATAGTCTCATGCTGCAAGAGTGTAAGTCTCTTTTGCCCAATCAATATTTCAAGCCCATTTATTATCTAATGTTCAATTTATATAAAATTCTAAAAAATCATATCATGATTCACTATCAACTTTTCTATAAAATGTTATTCATGTATCAATACTACTTATAGTTTGAAGCCTTTCAAAACATACACTCTGATTATCTGTTATATTTGCACTTTGTAGTGAATATAATCATTCATAAACTGTATTTTGTTGTCTGAACCAGTCTTCAGCTGTTACCGTTGTAGTAACTGTATATCATCATGTTACTTCAAAATCAAGTACTGCTACTTCTGTAGGAGGAGCAGGTAACTCTTTTATTTCTATATAATCAATCCAAGCTGTATCTGCTCAAGAATTCACTGATCAATCTTTTTCATAACACCAATCAAAATCATGATTACCATTTGAAATATCATAAGTTCATGATCACCAAGCTACATTTCATGACCATTCATTCATTTTCACTCAATCTATATAAAATCTTAAAAAGTCCCATCAAGATTCACTATCTACTTTACTATAAAAACTTACTGTAGAATCATTATATATATCTCTATTTACATTAAAACATGATGTACTATTATTTGCTCATCAATTATCTGCCTGTATTGAATATGTTCATTCATAAAAAGTAGTTGTTTGTCTGGTCCAAGTTCAGTTTGTAACTGTATATCATCCAGGAGTTTCAAAATCTATTATTTCATTTAATCAAGCACTAGTAAAAGCCATAGATATTTCATCTATTTCTACTTTTTGATTTCAATTACTTGTTAAAAATACTTTCCATAAAAATTCTCATGTTCATCATGCTAATCAATTAAAACTTTGGATTTCTGCATTTATGTCAGTTTCAGTATTTGATTCTATTACTCAAACTGTTGTTGATGTCCGTGTTGTTCAAACTAAATAATACCATGTTGTTCAATTGTCTTTTGAAATCTGATATGAAACTGATCACTGATTATTATTAGAAAAAGTTGTAGTAAGTTTGTCTACACTTCATGAGTAAACTAGGGAAGTATTAGGAATAATATATGGAGAAGTTTTATCATAAGTTATTTCAATAATTTCCAAAGCATCACTTGTTGCGACTGTAATATATATATAATTTCATATTTTTATTGGATTAAAAGCAGAATTCAATGAAGATCATCATGTTCAATCTAATATATTTGTTACATGTGTTGGATTACTAACTGATGAAATATTTACTACTTCTAAAGCATCACTTACATAAGATCATATATACGCAAAATTTCATTCAATATATATTCATGCTGCTCAATTCAATGTTGCTCATCAAGTAGTGTCAGTTAATGTTCCTGCATGAACTGGTAAACTAGGATTAGAAATATCAACTATTTCTAATGCATCACTAATATATGAAGCAATATATGCATAATTATTTATAACTTTTATTCATACTGGTCAATTTAAATTAGCTCATCAACTACCATCAGTTAATTCTCATATAAAACTAGGGTTAGTTGGATCAGTAATATCAATTATTTCTAAACTATCATTAGTATATGATGTAATATATGCGTAATTTCATTGTATATCTATATAATATGCTCAATTTAATCTTGTCGCATCAGTTAAAGATCATACAAAAGTAGGTGAAGAAGCTGTAGATATATCAAATATCGTTAAAGCATCACTTGTATTTGCTGTTACATATAAATAACTTCATGACATACTTACTCACATTGCTCAGTTAAGATATGTTGTTCATGAATTTGCTATACTAGTAACATGAGTAGGATTAGTTGGATCACTTACATCTACTACTTCAAGTGTATCACTTACATTTACAGCTATATATAGATAATTTCAGTTTTTAATTATTCACCTTGGTCAATTTAATGTTGCTCATCAAGTACCATCAGTTAAACTAGAAACATGAGTTGGATTTGAAGGGGTTGATATATTAACTATTTCTAATGCGTCACTTCTTACAGAAGTAATATAAGCATAATTTCAGTCTACTACAACTGAGTCTGCTTGATCTAATAATGCTCATCAATTTCAGTTTATTATACTTCAAGTATGATTTAATTGCATTTTTAACTGACCTAATCATCAAGAAATATCTGTTAGATTTGTATCTTGTTGAGTATAATCTGTATCAGTATTTAAATCCCAAACTTTGGTTCAAGCAAAAGCATTTGGTATATAAAATATTAAAAGAAAGAAAAGTATTTTTAGTAGAAATTTTTTCATTATATTTTTTGTGATTTATAATACTCTTTATTATATAAAAAACCTAGATAAAATCTAGGTTTTTTTTAATAATCTAAGTTTATTCAAAAATCTATTTTTCAACTATAATCTCATCATGCTTGTTGATATTCTATTATAGCTCATAGTGAAACTGTATAAGTATAAGTATTTAAGTTTCAATTTGTATTAATATTTTTAATTTCTTGTCATATTATATCATCATTAAAATCAAATAATGTTCAATCTTTATTTTTATCATAACCAAATCATAAACTTCAGTCATAATATGGTATAAAATCTGTTCAAGTTGTTAATTGTGTATTTTTCTTTAATTGAACATTAAATCACGATCATATTGTTTTTACTGTTATTATAATATTTTGAGCAAAAGTATTTGTAGAATCATTTAATTCTCAAATATCTATACTTCAAGTTGAGATAATGATTTCTGGTTTATCTATATATAAGATATATCATGTAGAAGTTGAATTTCAATTTTTATCATCTATTTGAAATACTATTTCATATTTACCATAATTGAGATCATAAGTTGGATATGTTGCTCATGTGTCTGTAATTGTTCAAGTTCAGATTTCATTTGATACATTATTCCATACAGAATTTGTACTATCCCATTTGGCTAATCATATTAATGCTGAACTTGTATCTATTCAAACTCATCAGTTATTATCATTAAAACTAAATTCAAGATTATGATTTCATCATGGTAAAATACTTCAGCTAGCAAAATTATTATTTGTTATAGTTGGAGATATTTTATCTAGATTCCATCTATTTTTAAAATAAGTTTCTATATCTTCTTCCTCTGTTAGTGTTAATGCATGATTCCATGAAATAATTTCTCATATAGATCATTTAAAATAATTTCAATCAGATGAGCTAGTATTATCAGATAACTTAATAGCTCATCATAAAACTTCTCAAATTGCTATATTTCATGTATGAGGTCTTTGGTAATCAATATTATTTAATGTTCATAATGATACTCAATCAAGATATACTTCAAATTTTGTATTAGCTAAGTTAGAGTCTGTACTATCTTGCACCATTGTTAGTGTATATATTGTATTTGCTTGTATAGTTCATGTTAATGTTTTGTATTGATCTCATGAGGCCCATTCTACATTATTCCATGCTCAAGCTAATATTGCTCATGATTGTATTTGAATGGCATATCATCTAGAACCTCATCACTGTTCATATATATTTTGGTAGGTATCTATATCATCACCTGTTTTAAAGACAAATGAAAAAGATTTTTCATAATAATTTGTAGTATTTAATGCAGATTCATTATCTATATTATAAAAATCATCTATTCAATCTAATACAATTCATGGATTTGGTGGATTAATTATTCAACTATCATAATAAATTGCTTGATTTCAAGAAGTATTTTGATACGCATCATATCAAAGTATTTTATCTTTTATTAATGATAATCATGTTCAACTAGTTGGTAGGGTAGTTCATGAATTTCAATTTGGGTCTTGTAAATCAAAATGTAAAACTTTTGTTTTTATTCAAAGTGGATCAATAGAAAAATATATATCTTTTTTAATACTATTTCAATCTAAATTTGAAATACTAACACTTGCTTTATAATATCATTCTTGCCATATTCAAGTTGCATAAAATGTTCAGGTAGATGTTGTTATATTTGTTTGATTTGAATCAATTAAGCTTCAAGTTAAATCATTTGACCAAATTCATCAATCTATTCTATATAAAGCTAGATTTGCACTTGCTGTATCAATTCAATTTCATCAATCTCAATCTTTATAATAATACTCTATTGTAAGTCATGATGAGCTTGTAAATAACTGATTATTATTGATATTCGTTCAAGTAATAGAAGGATAAATTTGAAATATTAGTCACCACTTATTTTTTAAATACATATCAATTCATTGTCTTTCAATATCACTTAGAGCATGATTCCAAGAAATAAACTCTCAAATATTTCATTTAAAATAAGCTGGTCAATTTGTTGTAGAATTATCACTAGCTTTTATTATATTTCAATTCACAAATCATAATCAAATAGCTCATCAATGTGATCTTTGGTAATCTACATTTTGTAAATCTCAAACTAAATTTGAATCAAGGTAAACTTTTAAAGTTTTTGAATTAGTACTTTCTTGAATCATAGTTAAATAATAAGTTTGATTAGGATTTACAGTTCATAAATCTACAAATTTATATTGATCTCAGGCAACCCATTCTGAAGTATTAAATGCTCATGCATATAAATGACCATTTTCTACTTGAATATTATATCCTCTTGCTGTTCATCATTGTTCATAAATATTTTGAAATGTATTTATATCATCTGAAGTTTTAAAAACTATAGAGAAACTTTTTTCATAATATGATGAAGCTGTATTTATAGCTGTTTGATTATCTATTATATAATTATTATCAACTCAATCATAGTTAAGATTTGGATGATTATTTATAGCTCATGTATTATATGTTGGAATTGTTCATGCTGTATTATTATATGCACTATATCAATTAAATTTTTCAATTAGGGGAGAAACTTCTGTTCATACTGTTGGTTCATTTGTTGAATCTCAGTCTCAATCAGTATCTTGTCAATCATACCAAAAAACTGGATTTGATATTTCAGTAGGAGATTCAATTGTAGTAATATTTACTTTATCTAGTTCTACTTTTTGTGTTCAATCACTATTTAAAAATGCTTTAAATAAAAAACTTCAAGTTCAAGCTTTATTTAGATTATTAAAAGAATATAAATTATTATTAATATTAATTGCTGAATTTGATTCACTTGTTCATGTATTTGTTAATAACCAATCTGTTCAATCATACCAATACCAGTTTATTCAATTATCATAAGATAATTGATAACTTATATTTCATTGATTATTTAATCATAAAGTTTCATTAAAACTATTAATACTTCAAGTATAATTATATGGATTAGTTGGTATTACATATGGACTATTAGTAGAATATTTTACTTTCATTATTTCTAATGAATCATCTACATTTCATACTGCATAAAATATACTTCAAGAATTATATATATCATTTGCTCAGTTAAGTAGTACAGTAGTATCTTTTAATATGTTAGATTCATGTGTTGGTAAGGTTGGATTTGATAGATCTACTACTTCAATTGCATCTGATATTCTAGCAGAATTAAAAGCATATCAATTATATGTTATTACTTGTCTATTTGCATTAAGTGTTGCTCATCAATTTCAGTCAACAATGCTTCATGTATGTATAGGTGTTGTTTTATCAGTTATATCTATTAATTCTAATGCATCACTTATATTTGAAGATACATATGCTATGTTTCAACTTAAACTTATTCATCTTGCTCAATTAAGTAATGCTCAATTTGTTCAATCTGTTAATTCTCATACTATACTTACTTTTTGGAAACTTGAATCTTGATTTGTTAAATCTATTATTGAAAAAGAATCATTTCTATCCATTACAGAATATGCATATCCTCAGTTAATTTTACTTCTATTTATTCAATCTAGTTTAGTTGTATCTTTTAAGTATTGTATAAATGTTGGATTTGATGGGTCTGTATTATCAAATATATTAAAACTATCATCAACATAAGAACTTACATATAAATGACTTCAATCAATAGTAATATCATTTGCTCAATTTAATTGTTGATTTATTATATCATCAGCTATTTCTTGTACAAATACTAAATTAGTAGGGTCTGAGATATCAATAATACTTATATTATCAGATAAGTATCCTGCAACATATAAGTAATTTCAAGTAAAAGATAATCATTTAGGTCAATTTATATTTATTCATTGATCTCAATTAGATAGAATAAATGCAATAGTAGGGTTTGTAGGGTCAGAAATATTTAATGAAATAATTTTATCAGCATCATAAGAAGCTACAAAAGCATAATCTCATTTAGTGAGAACTCTTCTTGCTCAGTTTAAATTAGTAGAATCTGTAATTGCTCATAGGTGCTCTAAATGGTAAGGAAGTCTTACTAATGAATTTTCAATTTTGATGTTATTAACATTTGTATCTGAAAGTGTATAATTTGAATTTGTATTAAAATCCCAAGTATTTGAAACAGCAAAAACATCTCCAATACTTAATATTGGAGTTATTATTTTTATTATTAATAAAAATATAAGTAATTTTGCTGTAATTTTACGCATTTATATATTATTATTTAATATATTTTTATTTTATCATATAAAAGAATATATTTCTAGAAGTTACTATTTACAAATAATATAAATATATTATAAATTATCAGTAGCTAAAATATTAAAAATAGTTATTATAAATAAAATAATATTTAAATATAAAATAAATGAGTTTAGAAATATTAAAAAAATATAAAATAAAGGCTAAAAAGGGTTTAGGACAAAACTTTTTAGTAAATGATAAAGCGATTACTAAAATTGCTAATATTACTGAGGTAGAAGGTAAAAATATAATAGAAGTATGACCAGGTTATGGTGCATTAACTGAAAAATTAGTTGAGCTTAGTCCTAAATCTTTAAATTTAGTAGAACTTGATCAAGATATGATTGAAGTTTTAAATGATAGAGTAGACAATAATGATTTTGATTTAGAAAATATAGACTTTACTATAAATAGAAAAGATATTTTAAAATATGAGCCTCAAAATAAAGAATATTCAGTAATAGCAAATATTCCTTATTATATAACTTCTCCTATCTTAAGACATTTTTTATATAATGTAGAAAATAAACCAGAATCTATGGTTATTTTAATGCAACAAGAAGTTGCTGAAAAAATAATGTTAAATTTTAAAAATAAGTCATCTGTTTTAAGTCTTTTTATTGAAAAAAAATCTGACGTAAGTTATGAACAAGATGTTCCAAAAGATTTTTTTGTTCCTCAACCTAAAATTGATTCAGCAGTATTATTATTTAAATATAATAATAAATTTGAAGAAATAGATGATGATAAATTTTTTAAATTAATAAAAATTTGATTTGCTGCTACAAGAAAAATGCTTGTTAAAAATTTTACTAATGCGTGATTTGAAAAAGATTATATTATACAAGTTTTTAATGAATTGTGAATTGAAAAAACAGTTAGGTGAGAAGATTTAGATATAGCAGTATGGTGCGAATTAGTTAAGAAAATTAACATTTAATTGACTATAAAAACTTGCTAAGAAAAATTATCTTTTTATAATGCGGGCCTCATGTTTGAAACATGGATATTTTATGTTAAATAGAAAAATTTATTTTAATTATAATTTAAAATATATTTTTATTTAGATTGTAAAAATTTTCAATGCAAAATAAAGCTATAGTTCATATATTGACAAAAGCTAGAATGGAAAGTGATGCCTTTAATGCAGAAATAGATGCAATGGAGGATACAAGTGAAAAATATGGTATAAAAAATGTTATTTTTTATAAATGAGATGTTATTAAATTTGATTGTCTTATAAAAAAATTAGAAAAATTTCTCTAATATCTGTTTCTACTTCTCAATTATTTAAGCTATCTACTGTTTTTATTTCACTTAAAGCTTCCTTTATCAATTCCTTTTTTTCTTTTAATATATTTTCAAGATTTTTTCTTGATGTTAATAATAATGACTTTCTTGTTTTATCATCTGATTCATAATATTTTTGTAGATTTAATCATCCTCATGATACAAATAATGTAGTATTTAACTTATCTACTGTATTATTTTTTTCATATACATAGGAAAAAGTTACTTCAGATATTTTCCATAACTCTTTTGTTTTCCAAATTTTTTCATCAAAAATAAGTTCACTATATTCTTGTATAAAAGCTTCTAGTGTTTTTGATGCATTTGATTCAGGTGATGTATTTATAGAATTTTCCATAATATACGTATTTTTTTATAATATATATTATTTTAGTATATTTTCTCTTTATAGTCAAAAAAATACATTAAATTGACTTTAAATTGATTTTTTTTAAAAAATGATATAATTTTTTCAAGCAAAAATTATAATAATTAGTTGTTAATAGATAATCATGCAAAAAATAATTGTTCATATTATGAACAAAAAATGGTTTAAAACAGATACTTTTGAATTAGAGGTAAAATTATTTTGAGATATTTATATTAGTGATGATATACAAAATATTCTTTTTTATAAATGAATAAAGATTGAAGATAAGATTTTTGAAAAAAAGTTAGAAAAAAATTGAATTTTCATTCAAAACTATGTAAATAGAGAAGATATAACGAAAACAATTTTAGATTTAAATAATGAATATAATATTCTATATATTCATACTACTATTGAAACTACAATGAATATCTCTAACGATTTAAAAAATCTTATTTGACAAACTTCACCAGAAAATAATAAGATTTTCAGAGATAAATTTATTCAAAGAGATTTATTGCAAAAATATAGTGAAGAACTATGAATAAAATTTATATCATGACCTATAAATGATTTAAAATACTCAGAAATAAAAGAAAAAGTAGGATTACCTTTTATTTTGAAACCTATTAATTGAGTTCAAAGTTCTTGAGTTGTTAAAATAAATAATAGGTCTGAATTTTATAATTATAAAGATCATTTTAATAACTTTCATAAAATTTTTATAGAAAAATGAATTGAATGAGATATTTTAATTGCAGAAGAATTTATTAATTGAGAACTTTATTCTATTGATTATTTTGTTTGAGAAGACTGAAGTATTAGGATATCTGAACCAATTAAAGAAAAATTATGAATAGATATATGAATTGATGACTATTTCGTTTTATCTAGAATAACAACCAAGGATACTCAAGATACTTTTAGATATATAAACTTAGAAAAATTTATAAAAGATAGTGTTGAAGCTATGAAAATAAAAAATTCATTTATTCATCATGAATTTAAAATAAATACTAAGTGACAGTTAAAAACTATTGAAGTTAATTGAAGAATTGGATGATGAAGACATGAATTAATGTATAAAGCTTTTGGTATTAATTTTTTTAGATTTTTAATAGATAAACATCAAGAATTTCCAAGTATAAAAGAAAATGTTATTTGAATAAATATTTTTCCAACTATTGAATGAAAACTTTTATGATTTAATGAAAAATTATTTAAAAAAATTAGAAAATTAGAATCAGTATATGAAATTATTAAACAAGAAAATTCTGTATGAAAAGATTGTTGATTAACTAAAAATTGATTTGTTAGAGTAGGTACATTTAAGTTATCAAATGAAAATCTAGCACAATTAAATAGAGATTATAACTTTATTGTTAATAACTATAAAGAATTATTATTAATAGAATCAAAGTATATTTGTGTAACTAAAATTATAAAAATGTTTAAAATTAAGTTTTAATAATCCTAAATTATTAGGATTATTTTTATATTTTACTTTTTATTTTTTTTGCATAAAATAGGGAAAATTATTAACAAATTGATAAAAACTATGGAATTAAAAAATATTAGAAACTTTTGTATCATTGCACATATTGATCATGGTAAATCTACTCTTGCTGATAGATTACTTGAAATAACAGGAACTATCGATAAAAGAGATATGAAGCATGGTCAAATGCTTGATACTATGGAGCTTGAACAAGAAAGAGGTATTACGATTAAACTTCAACCTGTTAGAATGAATTGGGAAGGCTATGAAATGAATATTATAGATACTCCTGGTCATGTAGATTTTCAATATGAAGTATCTAGAAGTTTAGCTTCAGTTGAAGGTGCTCTTTTAATAGTTGATGCTACTCAATGAATAGAGGCACAAACTCTTAGTAATGTTTATATGGCTATTGAGAATGACTTAGATATTATACCAGTTATTAATAAAATTGATTTACCAGCTGCTGATTTTGATAAAGTAGCTGAAGAAATAGTTAATCTTTTAGGTTGTGATGTTTCTGAAATTATTTGAGTTTCTGCTAAAACATGAGAAAATGTTGAATCTATTTTAGAAGCTGTTATAGAAAGAGTAAGTTCTCCAAAAGTATATGGTGATAAAAATCCAAATAATGATGAGTTAAAAGCACTAGTTTTTGATTCACAATATGATGCATATAGATGAGTAGTTTCTTATGTTAAAGTATTTCAAGGTGAAATTAAAAAAGGTGATACATGTCATTTTTTAAATACTAACAAAAAAATAATTGCTTTAGATGTATGACATTTTGCACCAGGTTATGAGAGTGATGAAAAAATTTGATTAGGTTCTGTTTGATATGTAGTTACAGGTTTAAAAACTATTAGAGATGCTAGAGTTGGTGATACTATGTGGAAAGCAGAAAATGTAGAATGACCTAAAGATAAAGCAGAAGATGCTTCTCCAATAGAATGATTTGGTGAAGTAACTCCTTTTATATATGCAGGTATTTTTGCAATGGATTCTTCTGAATATCCACTTCTTAAAGATGCAATGGAAAAGCTTGTATTAAATGATTCAGCTTTATTTGTAGAACAAGAAGTTTCTCCAGCACTTTGACATGGTTATAGATGTGGTTTTTTATGATTACTTCATCTTGATATAGTAAAAGAAAGATTAATGAGGGAATTTGGGATGGATGTTATAATGACAGCACCTCAGGTCACATATAGAGTTATGATGTTATGAGACAAAACTTCAGAATATTTTAGATATAGTCCTAAATTAATTAAAGATGAAAAAGGTCAAAAATGCACTAGAATTTTAATTTCAAATCCAGAAGATTTACCAAAAAGAGAAAAATATTTATATATAGAGGAGCCCATTGCAAAGGTAGAGATAATTACTCCTCAAGAATTTGTTTGAAATCTAATGACTTTATCTCAAGATAGAAGATGAAATTTTAAAAATCAATCATATATAGATAGTGATAGGGTAATGCTGACTTATGAATTACCTATGAATGAATTAATTTGAGATTTTTATGATGAAATTAAATCACTTTCTTCTTGATATGCTTCTCTAAATTATGAGTTAATTAAATATAGAGAAGATGATTTAGTTAAGTTAGAAGTTTTAATTGCTGATGAAAAAGTAGATGCTCTTGCATTTATATGTCATAGAAGTCAATCTAGAATGTTATGATGAAAAATTTGTGCTAATTTAAAAGAATCAATTCCTAAAGCACTTTTTGTTATAAAGATTCAAGCAGTAGTTTGAGGTGATGTTGTATGAAGAGAAAATATATCAGCAATGAGAAAAGATGTTACAGCTAAATTGTATGGTTGAGATATATCAAGAAAAAAGAAATTATTACAAAAACAAGCAAAAGGTAAAAAGAAAATGAAACAATTTGGTAAAGTTAGTTTACCAAGTGAAGCATTTGTTAATTTACTTAAGAAATAAAAAAAGACTGAATTTTCAGTCTTTTTTATATTTTTATATTTATACTTATTTCTATATCTTCTCATTCAGGCATTAATGGATTTTTCATTTTAAATATATTTAATCCTGGTTTTATGTATATAGGAGAATTTTGTATTTGTTGTGGTATATTTAATACTTCTTGAACTTTTTCTATAGCTACTTTAGGAGTAGTATTAGCTTTTATTAAATAATCGTCAGCTCACATTTTCATAGCCTTATCAATTTTTTCTTTATCTACTATGTTAGTAAAAATAATTATTTTACAATCTGATGAAGTTTGATTTTTTATAGCTCATAATGTTTCAAATCAATTCATTGACGGCATCATTAAATCAAGAAGAATTAAATCTGGTTGAAATCATTCTTCTAATTTTGCTAATCAATCTAGTCAATCATATGCAGATTTTACTTCATATCATTCTTTTGAGAATTTTATTGCATACATTTCATTTAATACTTTATCATCCTCTATAATCAATATTTTTTTGTCCATAATATTTATTTACTTAATTATTTATATTATTTTAACATTTATTTTTACTTAAAACAAAAATAATGCATTGACTTATATATTATTGTATTTAAACAATATTTAATTCAAAAGAGAAATTACTTCATTTTCATAGCTCAGATTTCACATTTATTTCTGAATAAAATTCTTTTATAAAATTATTAGATATTGCTAGTCATAGTCATAGTCATGATGTATTTTGTCTTTGAAGTGTAGATTCAACTTGTGAAAATTTACTAAATAATGTTTTAATTTTATTTTTTTCAATACCTATTCAATTATCTATTACTTCAAATAAAACTTTATTTCATATTTTTGATGATTTTAATGTTATATTTCATCATTCTTTTGTAAATTTTAAAGAATTTGTTAGTAAATTTATAAATATTTGTTTTAATTTATCTTTATCTATTTTGATAGTTAAATCTCTTAAGTTTTGATCAAAGTCTATATAAAAATTTAATCATTTTTCATTCATAGAAAGTTTTATATCATCATATACTGAATTGATTACATCAGTTATTTTATAATAATCATAACTGTATTTCATTTTTCATGATTCTATTTTTCATATTGATAATACATCATTTACTAATTCTATTAATCTAACTGAACTGTTATAACTATGTCATAACGCTTTTCTTGTTTCGTCAGTTATATCTCACATATCTCAATCTAAAATCATAGATAAATATCATCTTATTGATGTTAATGGAGTTCTAAGCTCATGTCATACTATAGATATAAATTCATCTTTAGTTTTATTTATTTTGATTAGATTTTGTTCTGCTTCTTTTAATGAGTTTAACTTTCTTAAATCACTAATCATAAGTACTGTTCATCAATTTTCAGTAGGTGATCAGCTACAAAGTACAGGTATTAAATCTCAATTTTTTGCTTTTATTTTAGCTTCATATTTTATTTTTTTATTTTTATCTTTTTCAGAGTTTATTTTTTTTTTAATTTCAATACTTTCATTATCCCAAAAGCTACAATAGTTTTTTCAAATTATTTCTTTTAAAGAATATCATGACAAATCACTAAAAATACTATTGGTGTATATAGTATTTTTATTTTTATCTCATATCCATAAACTTTCATTCATATGCTCTACTATTTTCTTGTATATTTCAAGATTTCATAGTTCAATATTATTATTTTCAATCATATTTTATTTCTTTTTTATATAGATACTTTAATTTTAATATAAATTGCTTTAAAATACTAGAAAAAAGACTAATTTTCTTTTGACAATTAGCTCTTTATTTATATAATCCTTCTGCTTTTATTTAAAAAGCTATATATGGTGCCCGTAGTTCAGTTGGTTAGAATGCCAGGTTGTGACTCTGGAGGTCGAGGGTTCGAACCCCTTCGGGCACCCCATTTTTAAAATAAATTAAAAGTTTTTAAGTAGAAAGTCTTAGTCCTATCTAACTTTTTACTCAAGAGATTTTTAATATTTACTCATATACAAAAGCCTTGTAAAAAAGAGTATATAATTAGTAATCTATTTAAACTATCATTAAACGATGGTTGCATTTTATTTTTTAATTTTTATGTCATTATGACAAATAAAGACTTAACTCTGTTTGAAGAGTTGTTCAACGAATCACCTGAAATAAAATATCCTAAAACTGGAGAAGTTATTTCTGGTACTATTATTAAAATAGAAAAGAAAAACATTTTAGTAAACGTAAATAATCAATTTACTGGTTTAGTTGTATCTAAAGAAGTAGGTAATACTGTTGATTTATCAGAATTAAAATCAGGTCAAGCAATTGATATTATGGTTTTAGGTGATTCAATAGAAAGAGGTTTATTAATTCTTTCATTAAAAAGAGCTAATCAAATTAAAAATCTTACAAATCTTGCTAAATATAACGAATCTTCTGAAGTTATTAATGTTAAACCAACTGAAGCAAATAAATGAGGTTTACTTGTCGATATTGATGGTTTAAAAGGTTTTATACCAGTTTCTCAATTAACTCCATTACATTACCCTAGAGTAGAAGGAGCTGATCCTGAAAAAATTCTAGAACATTTAAATGGTTTAGTTGGATTAGATTTCAAAGTTAGAGTTATTAATGTTGATGAAAATGGTAAAAAAATTATTTTCTCTGAAAAAGCTGCTATTGAAGAAGATAGAACTAAAGCATTAAAAACTTTAAAAGAAGGTGATATTGTTGAATGAACTGTTTCAGGTATATTATCATATGGTTTATTTGTTACTTTTGCTGGATTAGAAGGTCTTGTTCATGTTTCTGAAATAGATTGGGGACACGTTACTGATCCTTCAAAATTTGCTAAAGTTTGAATGACTGTTAAAGTTAAAGTTATAGGACTTGAAAGTGAAAAAATTTCTCTTTCAATTAAAAGACTTAAAGAAAATCCTTGGGATGTTCTTGCGAAAAAATATAAACTTAATGATTCAATTACTGCTCCTATTTCTAGAATTTCTAAATTTGGTGCGTTTATGGATCTTGAAGGTTGAATTCAAGGTTTGATTCATTTATCTGAAATTTCTCATGGAGTAGTTAAAGATATTAGAGATCATGTTAAAGTTGGAGAAGAAGTTACTGCTAAAATTATTAACTTCGAACCTAATAAAAAAAGAATTGGTTTATCTTTAAAAGCTTTACAAGAAGCTCCTAAGGAAACTAAAAAAGTTGAAGCTAAAAAAGAAACTTCAGAAGAAGAAAAAATTGATTCTGAAGTAAAAAAAGCTAAAAAATCTGAAGCTAAAAAAGAAACTAAATAATTACTAATAGTGGTTCTGCGAAGTACTTGTACACAGAACTACTAATTTAAAGACTTATATGTCTTGCTTATTAAAATAATTAAAGAAAAATGGACAAAAAAACACTAAATTCAATGTTTGATAATTTATTACATATTGGTAATAAAAAAAATTACTGGAATCCTAATATGAAAAACTATATTTATGGTGCTTCTAATGGTATTCATGTTATTAATTTAATTGAAACTGCTAAAAAATTAGATGAAGTAAAAACTCAATTAAAAGATTTACATGCTCAAGGTAAAAAAATCTTATTTGTTGCTACTAAATTACAATCAAGAGATGCTTATGTTGAACTTGCTAAAGAAACTGGTCATTACTATGTTTCTGAAAAATGGGTTCCTGGTCTTTTAACTAATTTCAAAACTATTAAAGTTAGAATAGCTACTTACTTAAGATTATTAAAAGATTCTGAATCTGGAGCTTTTGATATTTTAACAAAAAAAGAAGCTGCTGCTAAAATGCTTGAACTTGAAAAATTAGATAAAGCATTTAAATGATTAAAAGAAATGAAAAGAGTACCAGATGTATTATTTGTTGTTGATGGTGTTTATGAAGCTCAAGCTGTTAGAGAAGCTAATTCTTTAAACTTAACTTCATTTGCTATTATGAATACAAATGGTGATGATACTTCAGTTACTAATATGATTCCAGCTAATACAAACTCTGTAAAATCTACTGAATTTATAGCTAACGTTATTAAAAAAGAACTAGTTGGTACAAAAGTTAAAGCTACTGGAGGTAAAATTCAAAAAATGGCACCTAAAAAAGTAAGTGGTGAAACTAAAAAAGCACCTGCTAAAAAAACAGCTGTTAAAACTGAAGAAAAATAATAATATATTTATAATATAAATATCAAAATTATGTCAGATAATAATACAGTAAATACTAGAACAAAAAATGCACTATGTTATATACCCCTAGCTGCAATTTTTATTCACTTTACAGAAACAGAAAAAACAGATGATTTAAAAAAACATATTAAGTATTGAATTACTATTTTTATAGCATATTCTATACTTAGTGTATTTTTATCTTGGATATTTTGAGGATTACTATTTGTTTTATATATTGGTTTATCATGATTTTTATGATTTAAAGCTTATAACTGAGAAGATGTTGAAATAAGTTTTATTGATAATTTATTAAGTGATAAATCTAAAAAATAAACTATTATTATATAAAGATAATAATATACTTAATTTTTAAATAAAAGAATTATGGCAATTACTGCTGCACAAGTTAAAGAACTTAGAGAAAGAACAGGTATTGGTATGATGGAATGTAAAAAAGCATTAACTCAAACTGATTGAGATATGGATAAAGCAATTGAAGAACTTAGAAAAAAAGGTCTTGCTAAAGCTGCTAAAAAAGCTGATAGAGAAGCTTTAGAAGGTGGTATTAAAATTATATCTGAACAAGGTAAAGTTTATGTTGTTTCAATTAGTTCAGAAACAGATTTCTTAGCTATTTCAGATAAATTTAAAGTAATGATTAATAATATTGCTGAATATTTAAAAGAAAATGGTGAAGATTCAAAAGAAGCTGCACAAACATTAATAAATTCTGATTATGCACTTGAGTTAGGTGAAAATTTACAAATTCAAGAATATAAAATTATTGAATGAGATATTGTTGCTTCATATGTTCATTCAAATAATAAATTAGCTGCTGTTGTTGTTGCTAAAGCTGGTACTGATGAAGAACAAGCTAAACAAGTTGCAATGCATATTACTGCTGCTAATCCTGAATATTTATCTATGGATGATATTTCTGATGAAATTGTTGAAAAAGAAAAAACTTTACAATTAGAAATAATGAAAGCTGATCCAAAAATGGGTAATAAACCAGAACAAGTATTAGTTAAAATTATTGAAGGTAAAATGGGGAAATTTAAATCTGAAATTTCTTTATTAGAGCAAAATTTTGTTATTGACCCAAGTAAAAAAGTAAAAGATTTTATAGGTGAAGATACTATTACTTCTTTTTATAGATTTTCTATATAATAACGATAAAAAAATGATAGATTTACAAAAACTTCAAAAAGATATACTTCAAAATAAAATTGATAAATGATTTAACACAATTGATGTTAATATGGAATTCAATTTAATTTATGGTGAACTTGCTGAAGCTTTTGAATCTCATCATAAAGGTTTATGAAAAACCTGAGAAGAATTAGCTGATGTAACTATTTTTATACTTTGATTATCTGAAATGTTGTGAATCAACTTAGAAGATGAAATAATTAAAAAAGTTGCTATAAATAAAGCTAGAAAATATAAAAAAACATGAGAATGACATACTAAAGTATAATCATCTCATGATTTAGCCTCATATTTCATCGGTTAGAATTCAGGATTCCAAATCCTGCGAGCTAGGTTCGATTCCTAGTGAGGCTGCCATTTAAGACAAAATTACCAGATTTGCTTATTTTACTGTTAGATAAGCTATCTAGAAGGTTAGATTTAGTGTTATTAGAATTACTATTATTCTTAACACTAGATAGAACCTTTTTTTTATTTATAAATTTTCCTCTATTATTTTTTTTCATTGCTATCTATTAAAAAGTAATATTTTTTAATAGATTTTTTTGGGCTAATGTAAAAATTGTGTGCTAGAAATCTATAAATTTCTCTCATAAATCCACAAAGAAACAAACGAAATTAATCTATCAATTCAATAAATATTTTATCAGTTTTAATAATTGAAATTTTTCTATATTTATCAACAAAACAAAAATTACATTTCTTACACTTAAATTTTTGCTTTCATTGACTATTTTTTCAGTTTAATTTTATGTATTTACTTCTACAATTAGGACAGTTTTTTTTGCATACTTTAAATTTAATTTTAATCTTACAAGATTATACCATACTCTTCTCAGTATTAATCCTATTTTTTATACTAAAAGTAGCACACAATTTTTACATTAGCCCAAATTATTGAATATTAGAAGAATGGATAAAAGAAATTAAAGAATATGAACCAAATGACTATATTTTGAATTAGTTGATATAGATGATGATATTATTTTAGATTCATATTCAGCTTTTCAAAAATATGTAAATGCTAGTGATGATGATTTTGATAATTTAGCAATATTGAGAGATGCTCAATATATAGGATTTGAAGATTTATTTTGAAGAATTAGTAATGATTTTATTGGCTTTTTAAAAGAAAAAATCGAAAAAAGAAACAATAAAATTGATATTATATCAAAAAATTAATATAGAATTAATATCACATCATTATAATTAAGAGATTTTTTCAAAATACACCCATTATATACATATATAATGGGCTATTTTTATTAGACAAAACAAGAAAAATGAGTATATATAAATGTAAATTATTTGTCTCTTTAAGCTACTAAAAAATATGAAAATAGAATATATTAAAGATTTAATTGATAGGTCAGTGTCATGAGAATTACAAGTTCCAGAATTTCAAAGAGAATATGTATGGGATAAAGAACAAGTAAAATTATTACTAGATAGTCTTTATAGAAATTATACTATAAATAGTATTCTTATTTGGGAATGATGAAATGAATTAGCTAGAAGGGATGTTTGATGAGCTATAACTGATATGCACTTTCCTTCAAATGAAGTTAAATCAGTAGTATATTTATTAGATGGACAACAAAGAACTACAACTTTAACATCTATTTTTTCAAACAAAGATATTTATAAATGAAATTGAAAAAGACCAATAAAATATAATCTTTTTATTGATATTGAATGATTTGATGAAAATAATGATGAATGAATAGTTGATATTCTTCATTTTGATGATGAAAAAATAGAAACTATATGAGAGGAATATATTAAAATAAATAATTATACATTAGAGAAGCTATATAAAGAATTTTGATTAAAATATATACCATTACAAGCATTATATATTGATGAAATAGAAAAAGAATTTCTTAATTTTATTGAAAATGATGATATAAAAGAATTTTTTACAATAATTTGAATCTTAAAAAAGAAAATTTTAGATAGAAAAGTTTATGTTATAAATCAAGAATGAAAATTAGAACAAGTTTTAGATATTTTTGAAAGAATTAATACTAAAAATACCAAATTAAATATGTTTGATATAATGGTAGCTAAAACATATAAAAAAATTGAAGATAGATATTTTGATTTAAGAAGATTTATTAATTTAATGAAGTCAAAAAAATCATTATCTACAAATAATTATTTTGATGAATTAGACAATTTATGAGAATGAGAAACTTATAAATTTAATGATGATAAAGAACTTCTTTTTATAATTATGTTATTTTTACAAGAAAAAAAATTAGTTAAAGAAAGGGAAATATTAAAAATTACAACATTTGATTTAATAGATAATTGTAAGCAAATTAATAAGTTATTTAAACAATTAATTGATGAATTAGAAAATTTTAAGATTCAAACATGAAATTTTAATAAATTTAAACCTATTATCAAATTTTTATCTTTGTATATTTCTACTAATAAAGATATAACTCATGAAAAAAGAGTATTTTTATCTAAATGGTTTTGGAATACTGTTTTATTTAATAGATATTCATGAGCTCAAAATGAGAGAATACAAAAAGATTTTAATGAATTAAATCTTGAAAATTATAAAACAAAACTATTTAAATCTAGAACAAGATTTTATGATGAAAAAGACTTATTAGATGCATATTATAATAAACAATCAAATCAAGTATTTACTGCAATTGAATTATTGTTAATTAACAATAATGTAAAAGATTTTTATAGCTGAGTTCAAGTAAATAAATGAACTGAAAATAAAAGTAAATTAGAATTACATCATATTTTTCCAGATAATTCAGTAGTATGAAAAGAAATACATAAAAGATGAGATAATATTATAAATAATATTGCTAATCTAACACCGTTAACAAAGGAAACAAATAATAAATTTATTAATAATAAAAATCCAAGTATTTATATAAAGGATTTTAGAGAAGAATTATGAGATAATACATTTAATGAATATTTAAAAACTCATTTAATATCAGAAGAAATGGTTTGAATGCTTGAAATTGATGATTTTGATTCATTTATTAAAGCTAGAACGATACTTATATTAGAGAAAATTAAAGAACTTTCTAACTTAGATTAAAATATCTTTTAATTAAAATTATTATAAAAAATTAAATATGAAAGTTTTAGCAATTGCAGATAAAAAACCTGAATGATTAAATAAGTTATTAAAAGATTATAATTTTGATTTAATAATAACTCTTTGAGATTTATACTGAGAAGAAATAAAAGAAATCAAATATTTAAATATACCTAAAATTGGTGTTTATTGAAATCATTGTAATATTTATCAATCAGAATATATGAAAGATTTAAATATTAATAATTTACATCTAAATACTATTAAATTTTGAAATTATAAATTTTGATGATTTGAGTGATGTGTAAAATATAAAAAACAAGAACATTTTATCTATACACAAAAAGAAGCTAATAAATTAATAAATGAATTAGAAAAAGTAGATGTATTAATAGCACACTGTCCTCCGAAATGAATTAATGATAATGATGATTTAGCTCATGAATGATTTGAATGATTAAAAACTTACATTGATAAATATAGTCCTAAATATTTCTTTCATTGACACACATATGATAATTGAAAATTTATTAATAAATATAAAAATACTAATATTGTATATGTTAGCTGATATAAAATTTTAGATATTTAGTTATAAATATCTTATTTTAAAATATTTTAAATAATGTATAAAAAATAGACTAGAAATTAATCTAGTCTATTTTTTATTACTTTATAAATCTCATACATAGCCAAACTATCTTGACCACAATATTTTAATAAATTTATGATTTGTTTGCCTTTTTCTTCTCAAACTATATTTCATTCAATTATATTATTCAAAACTTGCATTGCAACTAGTCAATTTGGGACTTCCATTCAATCATAACTCATTTTAGGAACTAGTGCTGGTAATACATATTTAATTGAATTAGAACCCTTAAAATCAAGTGAATAAAAATATCATTTTTTGAAAATATCCATCAAATCATAAGTATTGCTATTTATTTCTAAAAATGCATCTTTTAATTCTGGAAAAGTTTCAGCAATTTCTTTATTTCTTGTATTTTCAAAAGGCTTATACCAAACAATAAAAGTTTTGTCTAAATCATCTCAAATATCTTTTATAAATTCATCTAATAAATCTTTATATCATCAAGTAATAACTTTTTCACTTTCAGAATCTACTTTATTTGTATTATTTTCAATAGTTATTTGTTTTACAGTTTTTTCTCATGTTCAAGTTAATACTCATCAGAAATGCTCTATTTTTCAATCTTCATATACTTTATGTAAGCTATATTGAACTACTGCATGTTGGTATGGTCAAACATAATCTAAAAATGGAATTGGAACACTACAACTTTCATAATCATAAAAACATATAGGATATTTTATATCATCAAGCTCTAATATAATTGATTCAGCATCTATTAAGTCTTTTCATTGCTTTTTAGATTCTAAATAGTTGATAATATATTGTCTTGCACTTCAAACATCTCAATTTGATTTATTAAATAATTCTTGCTCTTCTATACTTAAATCATCAAGTTTTGTATTTCAATTATAATGTAATTCTTTAATAGTCTTTGCAGAAGTTAATCATTTTCAATAAATAGTTCAAAATATTCTATCTTCTCAAAAATATTCTATATATTTACTTCAAGTAAAAGGATGAATCTTATTAAAATCTTCTTCTGTTAATATTAATTCTTTCTTAATTTTATTAAGAATATCTTCAATTACTAAATCAGTAAGTAAAAAATCATTAATTTTTATATCTTTTTCATCATCTTCAGATTTTAATATAAATAATTTTTCAATATTTACTTCATCTAATATCACTATTTTTCTAACATTTATTTCTCAATCTTTTTTGAATTCATGATTTAGGTATGCATAATAGAATTTTTCTAATTCAGGTAATCATTCTTGTTTTAGAACTTTATTAATTACATATTTTTGAAAAGAGATATCAGATAAGAATTTATTTTCTAAATTTCATTTTCATTTATTTTTTGTATTTTGAAATGATTTATCTTTTCTAACTCATGTTTTAGCTTTTACCTCAATTAAATCATAATTTCAAGTTTCTTTATTTAGTCTTAAATAATCTCATCTTACAAATAATCAATCTATCAAAAATCAAGGTTGATAAATTAGAGGTTCTTTATTTTTAATAGCTTCGATTGTTTTTTTTAAGTTAGCTTCTCTTTTTAGCTTATAATTATCTTGAATCAAATAAATATCTTCATCTTCTTCATCATTAGGATTTTTAGCTGAATTATCTTTAAATACATCAAGTTTTACTAATCATTCTTTATTAAGAAAATATTCTCAAATTAAATCTTCAACTTTTTGTCATAATTCTATTAGATTTTCAGAAGTTTCTTCATCTTCAATTCATTTAATCCATTTGTATTTATCAAGATTATTTTGTTTGAACCAAGCAATTTTTGGAAATTCTTTATAATCTACAAATAGTGATTTTGATATTAGCATATTGATTTTTTTTAAAGAAACATAAAATTATCTTTTATTATATTAATTATAGGAAAATAGACAAAATTTAATTTTGTAGTAAAAATTTAATGTAGATTTAATATCACTTCATTATAATAAAAAGATTATTTTCTATTTTTTATGTATATATAAAGAATATGAGTAGTTTTTAAGTTGGACTTTTATAGTTAATTTATTATATTTAATTAAATATTTTTAATTAAAAAACATGGCTCAATTATTCAAGAAAAATATAGTTAAGGAAAAATTACAAAATTTTGAAATACCAGATTTTGATGAAAAATTAAATATAGTAAAAAAATGGCATGATTATTATCATAACTGAACTTTAAAAACAGATAAAGAAATTTCAGTTGCTCCTTGATTTACTCAGGATTTTTTAGGTGAGATACTTGATTATATAAGAAAGCCAGCTGAAAATCATACATATGATACAGAATATAGTATTGCCTGACAAAGACCTGATTTTGTTTTAGGTTATCTAAATATTAAAAAGAGTTTTATTATTTGAGAATTAAAAGATGCTAAAACTTCTCTTGATGCTCCTCAAAAAAGAGAATGAAGTATTTCTCCTATTCAACAAGCATTTAAGTATAAATGATGATTAAGAGATAGTTCATTTGTAATTGTTTCAAACTTTTTTGAAACTAGATTATATTATGATAATCATTTAGATTTTGAAGTATGGACTTTGGATGATTTAGTTAATACTAAAAATAATTACTTCAATTTTAGAAAATTTTATTATTTACTTTGTGAAAAGAATTTAATAGCTAAATCAGGAGATAGTAATACAAAATCACTTCTTTCATTAATAAGAATTCAAGAAAAAGAAATTACAAAACAATTTTATAAAGAATATACAGTTCTTAGAAAAGAACTTTTTAAAGATATTGTTTCAAATAATTCATTCAAAAAATCAGAGCTTGATTTTGTATTAAATAAAACACAAAAAATAATAGATAGAATTATATTTATTCATTTTTGTGAAGATTTATGATTATTACCAAATTGAAAATTAAATGAGGTTGTTGAATATTGAGAAAAATCATTAAGCACTACCTGGGAAACTCTTCAAAACTTTTTTAGAGCAGTAGATAAAGGTAGTGAAAAACTATGAATACCTGATTGATATAATGGTTGATTATTTCATCATGATGAAGATTTAAGTAATTTAAAAGTTTGAGATAAAATATGTAAAAAATTTGTAGAACTTTGAGATTATGATTTTGAAGATGATTTATCTGTAAATATTTTAGGTCATATATTTGAACAATCTATTTCAGATATTGAAGAATTAAAAGATAAGATTAATAAAGAAGAGGAAGTTAGTCTATCTAAAAGAAAAAAAGACTGAGTTTTTTATACTCCTGAATACATAGTTGATTATATAGTTAAAAATAGTGTAGGTAAAAAAATTGATGATTGGGAAACTGAACTAAAAGAAAAACATAAATTAAAAGAAGATATTACAGATAAAAATTATAACAAAAGAGCTATTTTAGTTTATGAGGAATTACAAGAAAAGGTTCATAAAATAAAAGTAATTGACCCTGCTTGTGGTTCATGAGCATTTTTAGTAAAGGTTTTTGATTACTTGCTTGATAAGAATAAAGAAATAGCAAATAAACTTCAAGATTTAAGTTGAAGTAATGCTATGAATATGTTTCAGACAGAAGCATATTTTAAAGATATTCTTAAAAATAATATTTTCTGAGTTGATTTAAATGAAGAAAGTGTAGAAATATCAAAACTTTCTTTATGGTTAAAGACTGCCTCAAAAGGTAAAAAACTTGCTAATCTTGATGGTAATATCAAGTGTGGTAATAGTTTAATTGATGACTTCGAGATTGCCTGAGATAAAGCCTTTGTTTGGGAAACTGAATTTAAGGGTATTTTTGCTAATGGTGGTTTTGATGTTGTTGTTGGTAATCCTCCTTATGTAAGAAGTAGATGAATTTTTTGAGATGATGAAAAGAATTATTTT
>Ga0256840_1000037_pt1 | contig 96722 bp, 88 predicted proteins | sample 355202metaG_FD_185969 | JGI IMG/M metagenome (GOLD analysis project Ga0256840, IMG submission 185969) | Hydrothermal vent microbial communities from Mid Atlantic Ridge, Atlantic Ocean - 355-202 | ecosystem: Environmental > Aquatic > Marine > Hydrothermal vents | place: Atlantic Ocean: Mid... | reverse complement strand
TCCATAGAAGCCTCCTGAAAAAGGGTTGTCGTTGCCGACAAGTGTAGCATTATGATGGCTACGGAGGAGGCTTGGGTCTGGGATGATTTTTGTTGTTTTGTTTGCCGCGTTAGCGGCTTCGTTCAACCATGCCCTGCACTCGGACGGGGATTCCGCTGCGCTCCATCCCCGCCGGTGAGGGCTACGTTAACCCCTGAGAAAACTGCTTGTGAATACCAATTTTAAGACCTATAATAAGATCACGAAAGAGGTTTTAAATAAGCCCTCAACCAAGGTGATATTATGGAATCCGTATTGGCAAGTTGCTCAGCAAGCATTTCTGAATTAAAGAAAAATCCTTCCGCGCTCATAGATCAATCAGATGGTGAGCCAATAGCAATCCTTAATCATAACAAACCAACAGCCTATTTAATCCCTGCTGAAACATACGCAGCACTGCTTGAAAAAATTGAAGACTACCAATTGGGTTTGCTGGTAAAAGAGCGTCAAAACGAAAAAATTTCAGCAGTGGAAGTCACTCTAGATGAGCTATAAATTAAAATTTTTCCCAACCGCACTCAAGGAATGGAAGAAACTAGACAACACCATCCAGAAACAATTCAAGAAAAAGCTCCAGCAGAGGCTATCGGAGCCTCATGTTCAAAGCAGTAAGCTCTCAGGGTTTGAAAACCACTACAAAATCAAATTCAGAAATAGTGGTTACAGATTGGTCTACGAAGTTATTGATAATGAACTATGTATCTTCGTTATTGCTATTGGTAAACGAGAAAAAAATACTGTCTACAAAAAGGCAAGAAAACGGAAATAATTGTTGGGTTAACAAGTCGCTGCGAGGGATCAGTGGGCAGCACGGTTTTCTGGAGTTCAGTTTTCCTGCTAAAATCTGTGATTAATCAAAGCTCAGTGTTGCAAATCTCCGCTGGCTCCTGAGCTCAAACGTTGGCAAGAATGAAAATGGTTAATTGGATAATATTCGATGTGATGGGCGTAATCTTCACTGTTGGCGACGATACAAACGACCTTCTCGTTCCGTTCGTGCAAGAACGTAACGGTAAAACATCAAGGGATGTCGTTAACGAGGTGTATTTGCGGGCGAGTTTAGGGAAGATCAGTTCTCGCCAATTCTGGAATGAGGTCGGACTTGGTGCTGGATATCCAGCGGTAGAGACTGAGTACCTGGATGCTATGCTAACCATAGACGACGACTTTCTTAAGATGGCAAAGGGAATGATGGAGAAATTTTCTTTGGGTTTGTTGTCTAACGACGTGAGTGAATGGTCAAGATACTTAAGAAACAAATTTGGGTTAGACTTTTTTGACATAATGGTCATCAGTGGTGACATCCATTGTCGGAAACCGACTTTGGGTATCTACAGACATTTCCTAGAGGAAGCAAAAACGCAGGCGGAAGCATGCGTGTTTATAGATGATAGGTGTAAAAATTTGTCTGCAGCCAGATCGGTAGGGATGAAGACAATTCACTTTGCAAGGAAGCGGGAAAGTGGAGACTTCGTGCCAGACGCAAGTGTAGTGAGTTTTACTGAACTGGAGGAAGCTATCGAAAGTATTTTACCGAAGTACTCCCCGCCTCCTCGTACGCCACCATTACAGAAAGCTTTGTGAAGAATGTGGAAGAGAAGAACTACTCGATGTTCCGGCTGCTAAGCGAAGATGAGTTCACCTCTGGGCTGAGTAAAATCAAAGGTGATATAGGAAGATGTTTTGAGTTCATGGGGGCGGGCGAAACTCTGATTTGGTTCAGAAACTAGCCCTTTCGACCAGAAAGAAATCTGGAGATTTCAGCAAGTTACTGAAGTTGAAGGAAAAAGGGAACTTAGGTAAGATCGTTCATAACCCGAAGGACGGGGGCTCAACTCCCTCTCCCGCAACCAAAAAAATCAAGGAGATCGCCTGAAGGCGGTCTCTTTTTTTGTGTTCTCCACCGTAAATCAAATAAGTATTTTTCACACAACTTCCTCCTTATAATCATTTTTCATAGACAATAAGTATTTTTCATGACATTCTAAGTCTAAAACCCAAAAGGGAAATTCATGAAAATGGCGATTTATAATCAAAGTTCACATCGTAAAACTATTTTTCATGGGTTCCCAGATTTAAGGGAAGGGGCTGGCTTAGCCGGGTATTCGGCTCTTATTGAGGCACATAATCTAAGGGTACCAGCTCCCGATAATCTTTGTGCAATAGGAACAAAGCACAAAAAATACAACCAGGGGCACTGGTATATTTTCACCCCACGGCACAAGCCGGAAGATACTCTTTATGGACATCTGACCTTTGCCCTGAAATATGAAGGCATCGATCTGGCTGTTCTGAACGCATTGTTTCAAACCATCGAATCGAGCGAGATTGAAGCTATTATTCGCTCAGAGCCAACCGGAATTTATAGCCGCAGACTGTGGTTTCTATGGGAATGGTTGCGGGAAGAAAAAATTAATATCAAAGATGCAACGACGGGAAACTTTGTTCCTCTGATTAACAGTAAGCTTCAATATGCTGGCAAATTACGGCCGTCCCGACGGCATCGCATCAACAACAACCTGCCAGGCACACGCAACTTTTGCCCCCTGATCCGCAAAACCGAAAAGCTTGAGCAATTTATCGGCAAGAACTTGTCAGAAACTGCGGCAGAACATATCGGACAAACTCACCCTGGCCTTCTGGGACGCGCAGCAGCATTTCTGCTCCTTAAAGATTCCAAAGCCTCTTACACCATCGAGGGGGAAACCCCGCCCCATAGCAGGATTGAACGGTGGGGAAGAATTATTGGAGAAGCTGGTAAACGTCAGCTGAGCATTCCAGAACTGGAACACTTACAAACATTAATTATTACAGATCACCGCTTCGTTGAACCTGGATTACGTACAGAAGGCGGCTTTGTTGGCGAACATGACCGCATATCTGGAATGCCTATGCCTGAGCTTATCTCTGCACGAGCAGAAGACTTAAATACCCTGCTATCTGGACTGATAGAGACCTATGACCATTTAAAGGAAAGTGATTTCAATGCTGTTTTGATGGCAACGATTATTGCTTTCGGTTTTGTTTTTATTCACCCCTTTGAAGATGGTAATGGTCGTATTCACCGCTATTTATTCCATCATGTTCTAGCGGAAAAAGGCTTCATTCCAAAGGGACTCGTGTTTCCAGTATCTGCTGTCATACTTGAACGACTAGAAGAGTACCGAAAAATATTAGAACACTTCTCAAAACCTCGCCTTGATCTGATTAAATGGCGACCAACTGCAAACAATAATGTTGAAGTTTTGAATGAAACTATTAACCTGTACCGTTATTTTGATGCAACAAAGCAGGCGGAGTTTTTCTTTGAATGTGTCGAAGAAACCGTAAATAAAATCCTTCCCGATGAAGTTGAATATCTGCAGAAGTACGACCTTCTCAATGAATCCATCAAAAACTACATCGATATGTCTGATAAGCTTGTTGATTTGCTTATTCGATTTTTATCGCAAAACGATGGAAAACTTTCAAAACGTGCGCGTGAGCAGAAATTTGAAAAGCTGACAGCCCCAGAAGTTCAAGCAATTGAGCAAAAATATGCAGAGATTTTCGGTTAGGAACATATCAGAGCGGCCAAGATTGCATGACCCGCTTTCGTAGTTTTACCCTCATCAATTTCCAGTGAAAATTTGCAGACCGTTTGCCCTTCTGCTATTTTATCTTCTATGTGTTTTTTGAGAATACCTCAACGTTGATTAAACGGACAAAACGAAAGTCTAGATTTCGATCAGGAGAGCTTTATGAGCGACAAAGATTTTATTGCTGAAACACGCTATCAACTGGCAGCAGAGCAGGGTCATCCTGATGCCCAGTTTAATTATGCGCGAATGTGTGAAACCGGCGATGGAACCGATCAGAATTATCCTGAAGCGGCAAGCTGGTATAACAAAGCAGCAGAGCAAGGACATACTCAAGCACAGCTGGCACTGGGTTATCTCTATGAACAAGGAAACGGGGTTCAGCAAGATGATTCCAAGGCTGTTTATTGGTACCAGCAAGCAGCAGAACGGGGTGATTCTGACGCTCAGTATAGTCTCGGCGTTATGCTCGCCTTTGGTCAAGGGATTGCTGCGGATAATAGCAAAGCCTTGGATTGGTGTCGGAAAGCGGCAGAGCAAAATCATCTTGAGGCTCAATACACTCTGGGAATGATGTTTGCTACCGGTGAAGGGATTGAGCAGAACGAACAGGAAGCGATCAAGTGGTACCGGCTGGCAGCCCAGCAGGGAAACGCCGATGCCCAGTTCAATCTCGGGGTGATGTACGCTTTCGGTCAAGGGGTTGAACGGGACGCAGTTCAAGCCGCTAAATGGTGTCGACTGGCGGCCGAACAGGGGCATGTTGATGCCCAACACAACCTCGGTTTCATGTATGCCAGGGGAGAAGGGGTCGAAATTGATCCTTTTGCAGCAGTTGACTGGTACAAGCTGGCGGCCGAACAGGGGGATATTGATGCTCAGTACAATCTGGGCAGCATGTACATTAATGGTAAGGATATACCGCAGGACTATGATGAAGCCCGCCACTGGTGGACACTGGCAGCTGAACAGGGAAATGCTGCCGCCCAATATAACCTGGGAGTTTTATACGTTTTCGGCTACGGAGTTGTAAAGAGTGATACCGAAGCAGTCAAATGGTGGAGCAAAGCGGTTGAGCAGGGCTACACCGACGCTCAATACAATCTGGGTGGGATGTATGCTCTCGGGCGGGGAGTCACCAAGGATCACGTCAAAGCTTATATCTGGCTGAGCCTGCCTGCGGAAAAAGGGCATGAAGATGCAAAAAAAGCCCTCGAATCTCTGGAGAACAAGATGTCCCCAGCGCAGATTGAAGAAGCTCGGCTGGACGCAGAAAGAGTTTGTCAACGGCTGGAAAAAAATATTGGATAAAATGATCGAAGATCGCTAGCTTAAGAATAGACGGCAGCAAAAACGGGACTGTCCCCAGCATCATCGGGGCTGTCCCAGGCTTTTGCGGTGCGAACCACCACGGTTCTTCGTAGATCGTAAACTTCTTATAGGTTGTTAACCCGTATTTGGGGGACACGTAACAAATACATGTCCCCCAAATACTGTCATTAAAAAATGTTTACTCCGACTTGTCAATCTCCAAAAATTTATCCATCATTTCAACCAGGTAAGGGATCTGAGGTTTCGTTGCGTAGCCATCGGCACCAACCTGATCACATTTAGCCGCCATCTGTTCATTGATCAGCGAAGAGAACATAATAACCTTCATATCACGTAATAAAGGATCATCCTTGATTTTTTTACACAAGGTCAAGCCATCCATCCGTGGCATTTCGATATCGGTAATCAACAGATTTAACAAGTTGCCGAGCGGTTCTCCAGCAGCCACCTGCTGCTTAATCTCCAGAATATGATCGTAACACTGCTGGCCATCAACAAAAACTTTCAGATCTGTATAATGTGAACCTTTGAGAACTTTTTCAATTCCATTCCGGATCAAAGCCGAATCCTCCGCGAGCATCAGTTTCATCCGTTCCCGCGTATGGGGAACCTTCTCTTCCATTTCATCGGCATGCAGGCTCGCCTCATAATCAAGGTTCGCTTCTGAATCAAACTCAGCGACAATGTGTTCCAGGTCAACAATCAGAATTTCACGCCCTTCAATATTGACACTCCCGGTAAAACGGGGTCGATACTGGTCGATAAAGCTGGCCATCGGCTGGATATCTTCCCAGGAAACCCGGTGAATCTGATTCACCCCATCAACTTTAAAACCATTGACCCGATCATTAAACTCACAGACCAACACCACCTGACGCATCCCTCCTTCCAGATCTTTTTCCTTCTGGACGATATGTGACTTCAGATCGATCAGGGGAATCGTGCTACCCCGCAGCAGCAAAGTTCCGAGCATCCCCTCCCCACTCCCGGGGATCACGGTTAAAGCCTCTTGCTCAAATGTGATAATTTCCTTCAACTTATGCACATTGATGCCAAAAGGCTGAGTCCCAAGGTAGAATTCAATGATTTCCATTTCATTGGTTCCAGTCTCAAGAAGAATGTCCTGCCTTTGATATTCGCTCATCGGTCAACCTTTCATGGTTAAATTGATTTTATCGTAATATTTGACCATCTTAATCATAAGTTGTCAATATTTAATTCAAAGTCTTTATTTCTTCTGCCAATAATCGAACTTTTAGTGTATAATAAATGATTAAGCTCAACTTACAATTCATGGCAAGGGAATGCAAATGACCGACATGGCGCAATCACATTATCAATTAGGGATGAACTACTTTCAGGGCAAAGGGGTAGAAAAATCTTCTGCTGAAGCGATGAAATGGTTTCGACTGGCAGCTCAACACCAGCATCCTAGGGCTATTTTCATGCTCGGACGAATGTACGATAAAGGATTAGGAACTGCAGAAAACCCAGCAGAAGCAGCCAAATATTACCAAAAGGCCGCAGAACTTGGATATACACGGGCACAAAATATCCTCGGTCAGGCCTATATCAAGGGTCGTGGCGTGCCAGCCGATTACGATCAAGCCCTTCACTGGTTCCGCAAAGCTGCCGATCAGAACTTTTCTGATGCACAGTACAATCTTGGTTTGATGTATGCGAAGGGACACGGGGTTCCAAAAGATTTTATCGAAGCAAAGCGCTGGTGGGGAATGGCCGCTGAGCAAGGGAATCCTAAAGTTCAGTTTACCCTTGGACACATGTATCTGGTTGGAAAAGGGGTCAAAAAAAATTATTCAAAAGCTCGACAATGGTTACGCCAGGCAGCCGAGCAAGGTCTTCCTACAGCCCAATATCATTTAGGAATGATGTATGCCAAAGGGACGGGGGTTCTACAAAGTTACACAGAGGCGCGCCGGTGGCTACAAAAAGCCGCTGAACAAAACTATCTGGATGCCATTTATAATCTTGGGAAATTACTCGGTTCTGGCAGCGAAGAAGTGCGCGATCCCGCTACGGCAGTGGTGCTATTAAAACAAGCAGCAACCCGCGGGCATCAACGTTCGCAAGTTTTACTGGGGCAACATTTTGTCAAAGGAATTGGTACGGCACAGGATTACCAACTCGCCTTTCATTGGTGGACGGAAGCAGCCAATGCAGGAAATGCCGACGCCCAGTATAACCTGGGAATCATGCACCTTAATGGTAAAGGGGTCAAAAGAGACACCTTGGAGGGGAAAAAATGGCTGACCGCCGCCGCGGACCAGGGACATACCAAAGCCCAATACTGTCTCGGAGTCATGTACTCCACCGGGAAAGGTGTTCCTCAAGATCTGGATGAAGCTTTCCGCTGGAAAGAAGCAGCTGAGTTCTGGGAATCACTCTAATTTGATGGCCATCTTGTGAAGACATTATTGTTGGCAGTCACCGAACAGAAGAGGTTCTTCAATAAACAATTATTCCTCGTTGCATAATCAATGCATTTATGCATAATAAGCTTATGCAGACTTTTCCAACAATATCCCGATTCCAAGCCTTGGCTGATGCCACAGCTCGAGTCATGATTGTTGTTGATCTGAAAGGGACTATCACCCTTCTCAGTAGACTTGCACTTGAACAACTTAACCTTTCCACCGGAAATTCTCTCGAATTGGAACTCCCCGGTTTTTGGCTGCAGGTCAATAAAATCCTCAACGGCTCGCTAGCCAGCTGCGAAATTCCCCTGCAGATTTCTGACCGGGAATATCTGGTCGGGGTTAATCCGTACATGGAAAATGACCACATTTGCGGTGCTGTCTGTATTCTTGTTGATGGCACCCAGCTTGACACGATGACCCGTCGCCTCCCCTCGTTTCAGACCCTTTCCCGCGAACTTGATACAATCATTGATTCATCATCTGATGGTCTTTTCGTCTGCGATGCTGACGCCAACGTCATCCGCATGAATCCGGCATCTGAAAAAATCCACAACATATCAGCAAGCGAGATTGTTGGCCGCAATATGTGTGAATTAATTGAAAGCGGCTTTATTGCCCGGTCAGCAGCTCTGGAAGCCAGCGAAAGCAAGCGGCGCGTCAGTTTGCTGCAGGACAAAGATGGCCACAAACTGATCTCGATTGCGACCCCGGTCTTCGATGAATATGGCGAACTCAATCGCGTCGTCGTCAGCGAGCGTGATATCACCGAGATTGATAACCTGCAGCGGGAGCTGGAAAAACAGGAAGCGATCAAAGACAGTTTTCGCGATCAGATGCTGGCGATGCAACAAGCCGACCTGGAATCACAACAGATCATTGCCCGCAGCCCGACAATGATCCGCGCTCTACAACAGGCAATCAAAGTTGCCAAAGCAGATTCTTCGGTACTGATTCTCGGAGAATCGGGTGTCGGCAAAGGGTTGATAGCCAATCTGATTCACAAAAACTCAATCCGGGCCGAGCAACCACTGATCAGAATCAACTGCGGTGCGATACCGGAATCATTGATTGAAGCGGAACTGTTTGGCTACGAAAAAGGGGCATTTACTGGGGCTCTGGCCAGTGGTAAACCGGGGCATTTTGAACTGGCCGACAGGGGAACCCTGTTTCTTGATGAAGTTGCCGAACTCCCTCTCCCGTCACAAGTCAAATTATTGCGTTTTCTCGAAGATGGACAAATTACTCGCCTGGGTGACACCAAAAACCGCACTGTCAATGTTCGAGTTCTGGCAGCAACCCATCAAAATCTGGAAACGATGGTTGAACAGGGCAAATTTCGCCTTGATCTCTACTATCGCCTCAATGTCATCCCAATCCAGGTTCCAGCAGTACGTGACCGCCACGACTGCATTATTCCACTGATCCGTCATTATATTGATATTTTTACCCAACAGACCGGCTCACACAAACGACTGACCCGGGCGGCACTGGACACCCTGACTGCCTACCCTTACCCTGGAAACGTCAGAGAATTAATGAATATTTGTGAACGTCTGGTCGTTATGTCGGAAACTGAGCTGATCGACCTTTCTGACCTGCCTGTTCAGATCACCTCACATGCGCCGAAAAATAATTTTTCCAGTATCGACCTTCCCCTCGGAACCCCTCTGCAGCAAACCCTTGATCTCGTTGAAAAAGAGTTGTTAAAAAAAGCATTGCAACAGTTTCACAACCAGACTGAAATTGCAGTAGCTCTTGATGTGAATCAATCAACCATTGCCAGAAAGTTAAAGAAACACGGGCTCTGCTGATCTCCTTATGCATAATTGCATAATACGCGACAACAAATTGCTTGAAAAAAACTTGTCCACGGGACTTTCTATACTATTTAAACTCTTGTAAAAACAATGACTTATGAAGCCTACAAGAGGTGCTCCGATTTTTAAAACAGAGTTTGGCATCCTCATTGCTAGTACAGCCAAGCAATCACTAAAAAATCAGTCCCGCAAAATAACAAGGAGAAATCAATGTCTGTTCTTAACAATGCAGCAATCAATATTCCCTTTCCACAAAACGAACCGGTTCTTTCCTATGCACCTGGCACACCGGAACGACAGAAAATAAAGGACGCACTGGAAGAGCTGCAGTCCAAACAAATTGAGATTCCCCTGATCGTTGGCGGCAAGGAAGTCCGCACTGGCAATCTGGCTAAAATTGCCTGCCCCCACGATCATTCAATTCAACTGGGCAGCTACCATAAAGCTGGCGCTAAAGAAGTACAGATGGCGATTGATGCGGCCATGGCGGCCAAGCCGGTCTGGCAAAGTCTCCGCTGGGAAGAACGAGCCTCCATCTTCTTGAAAGCCGCTGATCTTCTGGCCGGACCGTATCGATTTCTGATCAATGCAGCTACGATGTTGAATATCAGCAAAAATCCTTTTCAGGCCGAAATTGATGCCGCCTGTGAGCTGATCGACTTCCTCCGCTTCAATGTCTACTTTGCTCAGGAAATCTATGCAGATCAACCGCTCCATTCACCTTCACCGATCTGGAACTATGTTCAGCATCGTCCCCTCGAAGGTTTTGTTTTTGCCGTTGCTCCATTTAACTTTACCGCAATTGCCGGTAATCTACCGACTGCACCAGCCATCATGGGCAATACTGTGGTCTGGAAACCGGCATCTTCTGCCGTTTATGCACCTTACTACTTGATGAAATTATTTCAGGAAGCGGGCATGCCAGACGGCGTTCTCAACTTCGTCCCTGGTTCCGGCAGCGATGTCGGCAACGTCTGCCTGGACAGCCCCGACTTCAACGGCATCCACTTTACTGGCAGCACTGCAGTGTTCCAAAGCATGTGGAAACAAATCGGCAACAATATTGCCGCAGACAAATATAAAACCTATCCACGCATCGTCGGCGAAACAGGTGGTAAAGATTTTGTTTTTGCTCACGCATCCGCCAATGTTAAAGCCCTCGCAACCGGAATCGTCCGTGGGGCATTTGAGTATCAGGGACAAAAATGTTCTGCCGCGTCCCGTGCCTACATTCCCGAGTCGCTCTGGGAACCGGTTCTGGCAGAAATAAAAGCTCAAACTGATCGCATCAGGATGGGGGATGTTTCTGATTTTGGTAACTTTGTTAATGCTGTCATCGACAAAGCAGCCTTCAGCACTATCACTCAATATATCGACTATGCAGCAGCAGCCGATAATGCCGAAGTTGTTATCGGTGGTGGCTATGATGACAGTAAGGGTTTCTTTATCCAGCCAACGGTCATCACCACAACCGATCCCCACTTCAAAACCATGGAGGAAGAGATCTTCGGCCCGGTGATAACCATGTACTGCTACCCGGATGCCGACTACGAAGCAACTCTGGAATTATGCGACCAGACCTCCCCCTACAGTTTGACGGGAGCCATCTTTGCCCAGGATCGTACCGCTATCAGTCTCGCCCTGGTAAAGCTGGAAAATGCCTCCGGCAACTTTTACATTAACGACAAACCGACTGGAGCAGTTGTTGGTCAGCAACCCTTTGGTGGAGGACGATCTTCAGGAACTAATGACAAAGCTGGCAGCAAGCAGAACCTGATGCGTTGGGCTTCGGTTCGCTCGATTAAAGAAAACTTCGTGCCGCCACAGACTTTTGCATATCCATTTCTGGATGAGGACTGAAAACCTTTCTAATCAGTTATCCCCTCTCCCTCAGGGAGAGGGTGGCGCATAGCGTCGGGTGAGGGAAAGCCGGCTGTAACTCCATCCGCCCTGCCGGGCACCTTCTCCCTCATGGAGAAGGAAGAACAGGACAAAACAATGTCACTTTTTAATTATGTTGTATCAAAAACTATCATGCATGTCCCTAAACCAATCGTCAGTCATTTTGCCAAAAGCTATATTGCCGGATCAACATTGGCGGACGCAGTTCAGGTCACTAAAGATCTGAATAGACAGGGGATAATGACAACAATCGACATTCTTGGTGAATTTATTACCGGGATAGATGAGGCAATCAGCTTTAAAAATGACGGTTTGGAAATACTCCGCACGATTGATCGTGAAAAGCTTGATGCCAACCTATCAATCAAGCCAACCCAAATGGGTCTATTAATTGACAATGAACGTTGTTTTGAAATCATCCATGAATTAGTGTCTGAAGCTAAAGCATTGGATAATTTTGTTCGCATCGATATAGAGGATGTCCCCGTCACAGATGACACCTTTGAATTTTTCCGTAAGTTACGCGAAGAATTTCCCGGTCATGTGGGAACTGCGTTTCAAGGTTATTTGCGTCGCACACCGCAGGACATTGTTGATCTGGGTGATGGCTATCAGAACTATCGGCTTTGTAAAGGGATTTATATCGAATCCCGTAAGGATGCCTGGAAAAATCCGCAGGCGATCAATCGTAACTATGTCACTTGTCTTGAACAACTCTTAAAACAGGGCGCTTATGTCGGGATAGCCACCCACGATGAATTATTAATCTTTGAAGCAATGAATCTGATTCGCCAAATGGGGTTGAGACCTGATCAATATGAGTTTCAAATGTTGCTCGGTGTCGACGAAGAACTGCGTGAAATCATTCTGGCAGCTGGACACCGATTAAGGGTTTATGTCCCTTATGGCGAAGATTGGCTCCCCTATTCGAAACGCCGCCTCAAAGAGAACCCAGCCATCGCCCAGCATGCCTTGAAACAAATGCTCGGTTTAAATAAGCATTGATCTCACCTCTCTGCTATTTTAACGGCTGTTGCTTTATTATGATCTGGCAATTCAATTGACCAATTGAGAATGAGAAGGTAATCTTTCAGAACATTGTTTTTAACTATCAAACAAGGAGGAACACATGAAAAAAACATTCCGCAACATTCTGCTAACTCTCTTTACCATCGCTCTGATGGCCGGTCTTTCCTGGGCAGACACCCTCAAAGTTGGAGTTCAGGCACCGATCACCGGCAGTTATGCTAACGAAGGGCAGGGCATTGAGAATTCGGTTCGTCTGCTGGCCGCCCAAATCAACGCCAAAGGTGGCGTCATGGGTAAAATGATCGAAGTCATCCCCTGTGATGATCAAGGCACCGCAATGGCAGCCGCCATCTGCGCCAAAGACCTCGTCAACAAGGGTGTCTCGATGGTTATCGGCTCCTACACCTCAACCGCCGCCGAAGCCGCTCAAAAAACCTACTTCAACGCTGGCGTGCTGCAAACCTCTGATGGCACTGCTGATAGCCTGACCGAGCATGGCTACTGGACATTCCTGCGGAATTCCTTCCCGAACAGTGCAGAAGCTGTTTTTGCCGCAAACTACATGGTGAACGTCAAAAACTACAAACGCATTGCGGTTATCTCTGACTTCTCCAGCTATGCTGCTGGCCTGGCCGAAGCAACTGTCGCTGAAATCAAAAAAGCGGGTGGCAATGTTGTGACTTACGCTAAAATCAAGGCTGATTCACAGAACTTCACCCCAGTCCTGACCAACATTAAATCCAAAAAACCTGATGCTATTTTCTTCGCCGGTTACTACACCGACGGTGGCCAACTGCGTGCTCAGCAAGTTGCTCTTGGAATCAAAGCTGATTTCATCGGTGGTGATGCTAACGACAATCCCGATTTTGCTAAACTGGCCGGTTCTGCAGCCAAGGGTGCTTTTATCATTAATGTTCCAACACCCGACATGCTCCCCTACGATATTGCTAAAGACTTCCTGAAAAACTACAAAACCACCTACGGCAAACTTCCACCATCAATCTGGACCCTGATGAATGCCGATGGCATGCGTGCCATTATCTATGGTATGGAGCAGACCAAAAGCTTTGATAACAAAAAAGTTGCCGACTTCCTGATGAGCATGGACAAACCGCTCCCAGGTATTACCGGGCCACTGCAGTTTGCTAAAGATGGCAACCGTATCGGTAGCAGCTACATGACTTTTGAAATTCAGGCCGACAACAGTTACAAAGTTGTCCATGCCCAATAAAAATTAGTTTCCATCCAGAAACGCTGGAAGGAACAACACAACGTTTTTGCTTTGGAAACCAGCATTTTTTTGCAAGGTCAAGAAAATCAAACATTTGAGCGGAGGCGTAGTACTTTACGCCGCACAAACGAATGTGCAGATTGACGCAGCGATTGCGGAAAAGAGCGGTTTCCAAACAAAAAATCTAAGGGGGCGGGAGAATGCCGGAAATGCGCTTTCGCCCCCTTTTGCTGCCCTGCAGACGTGATGGAAGGAAATTGAATACCCTTCTTTGACTTGTGAACGGCAGATCACCGAACTGATCCAAATAGATGGGAGCAGGTTTTCATGGACATTTTTTTGCAACAGTTGGCAAACGGCCTGACCATCGGCAGCATCTTTGCTCTGGTGGCTCTTGGCTACACCATGGTTTACGGAGTAATGAAGTTGATCAATTTTGCCCATGGGGACATGGTCGCAGCCTCAGCATTCGTCGGCCTGACCATCTATACCCAGGTGATGGGGCAGGCAACTTCACTCGTTGCGGTTATTGCGATTTTCTTTCTTTCCGCAGCAGTTATGGCTTGCGTTGGAATTATTCTTGAACGACTTGCCTACCGGCCGCTTCGCGAAGCACCGCGCTTATCCGCTGTCGTTTCTGCTCTCGGTGCCAGCCTGATGATCCAGAACGGTATCATGTTGATCTGGGGACCGCAGATGCGGATTTTCCCCGAACTGATTCCCCAGGTCTACTGGGATATTAACGGGGTTGTCATCAGTCTGATTCAGGTTCTTATTCTAGGCTTATCACTAGCACTGATGATCGCGCTTTACCTGTTTGTTGAAAAAACCCGCATGGGAGCCGCTATTCGAGCCAGTGCCATCGATCAGGATGCCGCCCGATTGATGGGGATCAATGTCAACAAGGTTATTGCCCTTATCTTTATCATCGGCTCCTCTTTAGGTGCGGTCGGCGGTCTGTTTATCGGTCTTTACTATCGTGGTATCACCTTCAATATGGGCTGGCAATACGGTCTCTACGCTTTTATTGCAGCGATCCTCGGCGGCATTGGTAATATTCCCGGCGCCATGCTTGGCGGCATGGTGCTAGGTCTGTTCCAGGCTTTTATCGCCGGGTACATTTCCAGCACCTGGGCCGATGCTTTCACCTTCATCCTTTTGATCCTGATCCTGATTGTCCGCCCCACTGGACTTCTCGGTGAGCGGGTTGCGGAGAAAGTCTGATGAAAAAATTAGAACGTTTCGGCTTTCCAGCCTTCATTATTATTATGGCGATTCTACCGAATCTGCTTGATCCACGCTGGCAGGCAGTTGCCATCACCTTCCTCATCTTTACCGTTGTCGCCCTCTCTCAGGATATTATTCTAGGCAAAGCGGGGATGTTTAATATGGGACAAGCGCTATTTTTTGGTATGGGTGCCTATATTACCGCGATTCTCAACTCCCAGTACGGTTGGCCCATGCTGGCAACGATCCCGGTCGCTATCCTGCTGCCAGCACTGTTCGGCATTCTACTTTCCGGACCGATTATCCATCTGCGTGGCGACTATCTGCTGGTGGTCACAATCGGCTTCAATATCGTATTTGTCCAGGTCGTCCAGAATAATCTGGGTGGAATAACCGGAGGTCCAAACGGAATTTTTGGCCTTGATTCAATCAGTTTGTTTGGTACCCAATTAACCAGTCAGGTAGCGGTTTACTACTTCGCCTTTGTGGTTCTTCTCCTCACCCTGGGAATCATGCGTAATCTGGAAAAGAGCAAGGCAGGACGTGCCCTGCACTATCTGCGCGAAGATTTACTCGCTGCTGAAAGTATTGGCATCAACACGCGAGTTTATAAAATCTTTGCTTTCGGCCTCGGCGCCGGAATCGCCGGATTAGCTGGAACCGTCTTTGCAACCCAATATTCTGCCGTCAGCCCGGAGGCCTTTGCATTTATCCAATCAGTACTTTTCTTCAGTATTGTTCTGGTCGGCGGATCTTCGATTCCAGGCGTACTGATTGGTGTCTTTGTGATGTTTGTCCTTCCGGAAATCTTCAGAGAGTTTGCAACTTGGCGCTTCTTCATCTTCGGCTTTGCGATGATCCTGGCAATGATTCTCCGTCCACGTGGAATCTGGCCCGCATCTTTTGGCAAAATCCCCAAGTTTTTGATCAAGGAATCAAACCATGGCGAATAATGAGCTGATCCTGACTAATGTCACTAAGCGTTTTGGGGGTCTGACTGCCGTCGATGCCCTGAGTTTTAAGGTTGCACCTGGCCAGATTTACGGCATCATTGGTCCAAACGGTGCTGGTAAAACCACAGTTTTTAACTGTATCACCGGTATCTATAAATCAGAAGAAGGTTCGATAAACTGGCGCGGTGAAGAAATTCGCGGATTGACCCCATATCAAATTGTCGACCGTGGGATCGTCCGTACCTTTCAGACCATCCGCCTGTTCAGCCAGATGTCGGTCGCTGAAAATATCATGAGTGGCCGTCACATCAAAAGTAAACAGAGCTGGTGGCACGGCATCATCCATACTCCGGCTTCCCGACGTGATGAATTGGACAACTGGCATAAAGTTGAAGAACAACTCGATTTTTTCCAGCTGAGTGAATTTGCTGCCACACCGACAGGATCTCTTCCTTACGGTATTCAGCGCCGGGTTGAAATGGCTCGTGCTATGGCGGTTGAGCCCACCCTGTTGATCCTGGATGAACCAGCTGCAGGGCTGAATGACAATGAAACCCTTAAATTATTGGAGACAATCTTCAAAATCCGCGATAAAGGGGTCACTGTCCTGCTGATAGAGCACGATATGGATATGGTCATGGAAGTCACCGATTATCTGACGGTTATCAACTTCGGTAAAAAGATCGCAGATGGAACTCCGGCAGAAATTCAGAATAACCCTGCGGTTATCGAAGCTTATCTGGGAAGTGAGGATGACGATGAGTAACGACGTCCTGTTTGAAATAAAAGATCTTGAGGTTTCCTACGGCAGCATTGCTGCAATCAAAGGGATCTCACTCAAAGTTCACAAAGGTGAAATTGTTACGATTCTCGGTGCCAACGGCGCCGGGAAAACCACCACCATGCGCACCATCAGTCAGTTGATCAAAGCTAAATCGGGCTCAATTAAGTTTAAAGGTCAAGAGTTGACCCAACTTCCGGCACATAAAATTGTTAAGCTAGGAATCAGTCACTCTCCAGAAGGTCGAAGGGTATTCGGTATTCTGACCGTCGAAGAAAACCTGATGCTGGGAGCTTTTGTAAAGAGTAAAATGGACAAAGAAACCCTGAACTGGGTTTATCAGCTTTTCCCGCGGCTGGAAGAACGACGTAAACAACTGGCAGGAACCCTTTCCGGTGGCGAACAACAGATGCTCGCTATTGGTCGCTCACTGATGAGTGACCCTGAGATGCTGCTCCTTGACGAACCATCCCTCGGTCTTGCGCCGATTCTGGTGAAAGCGATCTTTGAACAGATCAAGATGATTGCCAATAAAGGAGTGACTGTTCTCCTGGTCGAGCAGAACGCCAAAGCCGCCCTGAAACTCGCCGACCGCGGTTACGTCCTTGATGTCGGCAAGATCGCCCTGTCAGGAACATCAGCTGAGCTATTGGCATCAGAAAAAATCCAGGAGGCCTATCTGGGCAAAAAAAGCTGATATAATTGATATAATAAATGGCGGCGCAAACAGTCCGACCCACGGCGTTGTAGCATTTTTTCGAGACCTCGACATACACATATAATGTCTTCACCCTCGAAAAAGCACTACGCATTGTGGGACAAGATTTTTGCTTAGCCAGCGAATGTCTCATATGATGAGAATGGGAAATATCCCTTTTCTGCACTATTGTCGAAACCTAAAGGAGCGAAATTATGAATCTTAAAGATATCCTCGTTCATATCGACAATCGCCCAACCTGTGATTCTCGCCTGAAGGTCGCAATCGGGTTAGCAGCACAGCAACAATCACAACTAACCGGCATCTACGTTATCCCTCACCCCCACTTCGTTGCCCATAAACACAATGGACAGAAGCTTGCTGATGAGGCAGAACAGCGCTTTAAACAAGCAGCTGCTGCTGCCGGGCTCTCTTCCACATGGATTTGTATCGACAGTCTCAGAAGTGAGTTGAACGTACCCAATGCTCTCAACCTTCACGCTCACTATCGTGATCTTCTGGTCGTCAGCCAAACGGATGAGGAAGTTCCGGATCTTGCCATTCCACACAATTTACCAGAAAAAGCAGTTCTCGGGTCAGGGCGACCTGTGCTGATTGTCCCTTATGCGGGGGAATTCAACCACAATTATAAGCGGGTGTTGATGGCGTGGCGTGGCGGGCCAGAATCCGCACGCGCCCTGCATGATGCCATGCCAATCCTGCGCCAAGCCGATCAAATCAAAGTTATTAGCGTCCAGGGGCGCGAAGGTGATGAGGCATATCAGTCTCATCAAGCCGATATTTGCCAGCATATGGCTCGCTATCAATTGCCTCTCTCCTGTGAAAAACGGCTGAGTGGCGATCTGAGTGTTGGTGATATGCTGCTGAATCGTTGTGCTGAGTTTGGTGCCGATCTGCTGGTGATGGGGGCAACCTCCCAATCCCGCCGTGGCTACCAGACCCTTGGCGAAACCGGTCGACATCTGCTCAAATACATGACGGCTCCGGTACTTATGTCACACTGAGTCCAAATAAAATAAGCATATCTGAACCGATAGGACAACAACCAATGAAAGAGATAACCTGGCAAGAATTTGAGCAAGTTGAATTACGTACAGGGACGATCATCGAAGTTGAAGATTTTCCTGAGGCGCGGGTTCCGGCCTATAAAATTAAAGCCGATTTTGGATCGGAGATCGGGGTAAAAAAATCGAGTGCCCAGGTGACTGACCTTTACACAAAAGAAGAACTGCTCGGCCGACAGATTATCGGTGTGGTCAATTTTCCGCCAAAGCAGATCGGTCCCTTTCGTTCGGAATTTCTCCTCTGTGGTTTTTATCAGGATGATCGCTCCGTGGTTCTGGCGGTTCCAGAACGACAGGTGAACAATGGAGCAAAATTAGGCTGAAGCGCAATACACGACTACAAAGTTTTATCTAGCCTAACCCGTAAAAACGCTGGGAATTTTGGAATGCCTGATTGGTATTTCCCATAATATTTGAAGGTAATCACCTCCCCCACCGGGGGTGGATGTTCTCGTTCTTTATCGCTGAATCCTGTCCCAATTTTGAACTGCGTACCATCGTCCAACTCCACCAGTAGCGAACCAAGCCGCCCTTCATTTCGTCCTTTGCCTGGCAGGTGTGCGACAACTGTTGCCTCGGCATCCTGATAACTTTTCACTTTGAGAATTTCCATACTTCGGCCTGAAATATAAAGGGCATCAGCCTTACGCACGATCAGCCCTTCACCGCCAAGGCTTTCAATTCTCTGCAATTCCTGTTGCAGGTGATCTTTATCTATGACTGGAATCTGCGATATAACAAAAGCATAAATGGATGGATGGGCATCAAACCAGTTCTGTGCTGTTTTTATCCGTTGGGTAAATCCGCCAGAAGCATCTGGGACATCAAAAATTGCAAACTTCAGTTGTAACCAACCACGGTGAGACTGTTTCCGTTTGACGATACCGGATGTCAGCTCAAACGTTCCTCGGCCACCCCAGAGTTCCCCCTCCAACGGAAAGTCGGGCAGATCACGTACAAATTCTGCAGGTGGGTACAGAAGATGGCCATTCTTAGAAAATAATTGCTGCCCATCCCAGTATCCACGCACCCCGTCAAGCTTTTCGCTCAGCAGCCAACCACTTATATCAACCCGCTCCGCATAGACTTTTGGTAGCATCGGTTCAGTAGCACTGGCCTGTCCCGCCAGCAACAATCCACTGCACAACAGCAGACAAACAACTCTCCCCCAATTGATACCCGGCAATTCACCCTCCTTAGCCGTTGGTGACTTTTTACAACCTGATTAATTCTAACAATCATATCTGTACAATTTCTGACTGAGAAAATATCTGGTAAAAAAAGTACTCGCGACCAACCGCCAAATATGTAATTCTCAACCCAAAGCTCAAACAGTTGAAAGATCCAGAAAGAAGCCGAAATGACTACGACTGCAAACCGTTCACTTTACCAATCCTATATACAATCTGGCACGCAGGTACCACCTATGGTCAGATCGCCCGACTGATCGGTTGGACAACACACTGTCGGGTTTGCCATGCCTGCCCGGATCAGTCGTTACACAAAAATTATTTCCATAATATCATCTTGACGACACTCCACTAGAAACGTTAGCGTATCAAACGTTCGTTTACTTTGGGGAAAAAATAAACCGCAGGAAAATAGCATGATGTTAAGAGTTTTTCTCACCAGCTTATTATTCGTGACAATGTCTTGGGCAACAACCTGTTACGCAGAGATTCTAACCCTTGAGGATGCGGTGCAAATGGCTCTGAGCAATCATCAGCGCATCCTTCAAGCCGGTGAACTCTATTCAGCCAGTTCCGCTTCAGCTGAAGCAGCAGCACGAGAACGTCTCCCCAGTATCGATTTTTCCTTCAGCTACGATCGCCTCAACGATAATCCATTTCAATCTATAGCCGGAAGTTCTCTGACAGTCAGTGACAAAGACCAGGTTCATTATCAAATCAGGATTAAACAGCCGCTTTTTACCGGATTTCATCTCAGTATTCAGAAAAAACTAGCCGAATTGAATGTCGATATAGCACGTTACAACCTGCAGCAAGCTCGGCGGACACTCGCCCTTGATGTTCATGTTGCAGCACTGCAATTATTACAGTCAGAGGCGCTGCAACGACTGGCAAATCAACAATGTACCCAGCTGAAAAGCCATCTTGCTGATATCCGGGCAGCGTATGAACAGGGGATGGTTCCAGGCAATGATCGCCTCAAGGCTGAAGTGGCTCTGGCTGCAGCAAATCAGCAACTGCGCAGCATCACAAATCGGGTAACCCTCATCCGCAGCAAACTGAACCTGCTCCTCAACCTGCCACAGCAGGATCCACTCACAATCATTGAACCCCAAGCTATCTCCCAACCACAGCAATCGTTGCAGCAACTCACAGCAACAGCACTTGAGAAACGGCCAGAGATTTTGAGTGCTAAAACAGCCATCGCCTCGGCAAACGAAAAAATCCAATTGTCTCACAGTAATGACTACCCCCATCTGGCTCTGGTCGCCAGTTATTGGCGGGACGGGAACAACCTGACAGCATCACATAATTCCTACACTAATCGCGATAACGCCGCTATCGGCATCCACCTTGACTGGAATCTGTTTTCTGGAGGCGCTGATCGAGCACGTAGAATTGCCAGCCAGCATGAAAAGCGGGCAAAGCAACAGGCTTTATTTGAACTGGAAGATCTTGTCCGCCTCCAGGTTGAAGAAGCATTCAATCAGCTTGACGTTGCTGCCCATAATGAAAAAACTGCCGCCAAAGCTCTTGTGCAAGCACAAGAAAACCATCGGCTGTCAATTCTACAATTTCACGAAAATATTATTTCAACCAGCGATTTGCTCACAGCTCAAACACTCCAGACCCGTGCTGATGTCAACCTGCAGACAGCCCATTACGGCTACTTGTTAGCTGCCGCGCAACTCAGCTTTTCTCTTGGGCAGAATCCCGCCCTAAAGGGGGAAAGATAACTGATGGCTGGTCGGATCAACCGAGAAGAAATACTTGTGGTGGCTATGCAGCAATTTTCAAACCGGGGCTACGCCGGTGTCAGCATGCGAAACATCGCAAACGCTTGTCAATTGAATATCGGCAGCCTTTATCATCACTTCAACGACAAGCAAGAACTTTATTTGGCGGCTGTTCAGCAAGCCTTTACTGGCAGATCAGCCCACCTGATTGCCGTTCTGAAAAGCAACAAACCACCACAAAATCGCTTAAGCAGCTTGATTGATGTCCTTTGCCAAATTCTTGATGAAGATCAAACTTTCCTTAAATTTGTTCAACGGGAACTCCTTGATGGCGATGAACGGCGCTTAAAATACCTTGCCAATCAGGTTTTCGGAACGTTAATAATTGAGCTGAATCAGCTCTGTCGGCAAATAAGCCCTCAACTCGATCCGGTGCTTCTTGCTAGTACAATTATCGGTATGGTTCTGCACCTGTTTCAATCGGCACCATTACGCCAACATCTGCCGGGTTTTCAACAAGAGCATCAACAACCAGAAATTATTAGCCAGCATGTACAACAAATCCTCTGGCAAGGTTTGATTTCACCACATCTACGAGGGGCACTATGAGCAACGCAAGCACAAAGCAACCGGCTTTAAAAAAACGGCAGGTCGCAATCATTATCCTGGTTCTGCTGACTGTTATTCTACTGATTGGCTTATTTCGTTTTATCAATCATCGTCTCAATTACGCCATAACTAACGCCGTATTTGTTGCCAGTGACAGTTTAACCGAAATTGGTTTTGACCGGGTTGGGGGAGTCATTATTGACTTGCCGGTCAATGAGGGAGACCGTATTGAAAAAGGGCAGCTGCTGGTCAGAATTGATCCAGGTTATTATCAGTTAAGGGTTGAAAATCTGGCAGCTAAAACTCATGCGGTGATTGAAAAACAGGCAGCACTAAAACTAAAACGACAGCGATTACAATATGAATTAAAATTACAGACGAAACTGACAAGGGAAGAAATTAGCCGAATAAACAAACAACAGCAAGCAGCAACAGCTAAAGTTTCCGGTCTTAATGCACAAATTGATCAATTGCAACGTGATCAGCAACGGTTGGCCAATCTGTTTGCCCAGCAGGCAATTCCTCGCCAGAAGCTGGAACAGATTGAAGCACAGCTAAAATCGCTGCAAGCAGAAAAACTGGCTCTCACCCGAAACCAGCAATCTTTTGACCCGGTCAAAAAATCGGCTCAATTAAAGCAACAACTTTCTCTCAGCCACCAGCAACAGATATTTGAAATTGATCGTGAACTCGCTTCGGCTGACGCAACGATCGAACAACTTCAAGCAGCTCTGAACAATGCACGCCGTGATCTTGACAACACCACACTTAAAAGCCCAATCAATGGCCGGGTTGCTAAAAAATTCATCAATCAAGGGGGCAATATTGCGGCAGGACGACCAGTTCTGGCACTGGTGAACCCGGAGGATATTTACCTGCTCGCCCTTCTTGAAGAAAACAAACTCAGTGGCGTTGAACCGGGAAGTAAAACCATTATTCATATCGATGCCTACCCAGACCGGGAATGGCAAGGGGAAGTTGAACAGGTTCTCCCCGCATCTGCAGCAACGTTTGCACTGGCTCCACGAGACATTTCAGCAGGGGAATTCACCAAAGTTGCCCAACGGATTCCTGTCCGCATACGGATAACCGAGGGTTCTTTTGACAAGCTACGGATCGGACTGGGCGGCGAAGCTGAAATCCGCCGACAGAGAGATTGATGGAAGAAGAAAACAAAACCATTGCCGATTCCATTTCGGTCGGTTACCGCAGTTTGCTCACAGTTGTCGTCATGGTTGGTTCGTTCATGGCAATCCTCGATACCACAGTTGTCGATGTCGTCGTTCCAAAAATGATGGGACCACTGGCGACCGATCTTTACGGGATCCAATGGGTAATTACCGCCTATATGACCGCCGCTGCCGTCGCCCTGCTTCTCACCCACAGCCTTGGTTCGGTATTAGGATTAAAGCGATTATTTCTGATTGGGCTGGGAGTTTTTACCGTTGCCAGTGTCCTCTGCGGAGTTTCTACAACGCTTCCGCAAATGATTGGAGCCCGGGTGATTCAGGGAACTGGTGAGGCATTCATCATGGCGAGTGCGCAAACCATCCTGTTTCTGATCTACCCCCCTGAAAAACGTGGTTTAGCTATGGGGATCTATGCCATGGGTGTCAGCTTTGCACCATCTTTAGGTCCCACAATTGGTGGCTGGGTTACCGAACACCTTGATTGGCGCTGGGTCTTTTACATCAATCTGCCAATCGGAGTTCTCAATTTGATTGCCGGGGGATTTTTTCTCCCCAAACTCTCTGGTCACAAAGCGAGATTAGAGTTCAACTTTCTGAGCTACCTGCTGTTGGGGGGATTTACCGTCAGCCTATTGATCCTTCTTTCCCGTGGGCAACAACTCGGCTGGGGGCAATCGACACTCATCGGGGTTCTCAGCTATTGTAGCGCAATTTTGCTGCTTCTTTACCTTCTCTGCGAAATCATCAGCAAGAAACCACTGATTGATGTGCGGATCTTCCGCGACAAAATTTATTCTCTCTCGATGGGTTTCTACTTTTTTGTCCTGGGCTTATCCATTTATCAGGTTTTTTTCTTGCTCCCACTTTACTATGAGAATCTCAAACACTTGAGTACCTTTGACACCGGGCTGCACATGCTGGTTTTTGCGGTATTCATTGCCATCTGCTCGCCATTAGCCGGAATTTTAAGCGACCGATTTGGTGCTCAGAAAATTCTGTTGATCGGAACCATCACCTATTTGATAACAAGTTTCTTCCTGTTGCCATCACTGAATTACTACACACCATCAGTCAGAGCAGCACTTTTGACCATCCCATTAGGGATCAGTTTGGGATCGTTTTTCGCTCCGCTGTCAGCACTGGCATTAAAAAACCTGGGAATCTATACCGCATTAGGGGTCAGCCTGATGCATTATCTCCGCTTTATTGGTGGCAGCTTTGGAACAGCGATTGCTACCAACAGTCTGACAAAATCAGCATCGCTCCATTACGAGGGAATTTCGGTAATGCAGAACGTTGCTCACCTGCATCAGCAGCTGCCACAACTAGCTGACAAATTAGGAGGCGACCCCACAACGGCAAGCATCAAAGCCCGCTTAATGCTGGGAAAGGTTCAGCAATTACAAGCAACAAGTCACGCCTTTCAGGATACATTCCGACACGGTTTTCTGTTTGCCGCGATCGGATCAACTTTTCTCTTGGCTATTTTTGTTGTTTTGCACTATCAAAAAAAAGCGGCTGAGCAAACCAGACTAGTCACTCCTACAAGAGAAAAATAGTGGTAAAATTGAATCTACCTCAATCCTCATTTTGCAAAGAAGGTTCGGGGGAGATTGCCCTGTTTTATTACCCCTGGATGGCAATACTTTCCGTAGCAGCCATCATATCGATAAAAACTCTAGGTGCTGATCTGTCAACCGGAATGACAGCAAAGTTCCGGCGCCTGTCCTCAATGGCGCTAGCTTAAGGGAAAATCCAGGGTAAAAATCTGTCCGCTTTTCCTCTTACCTTGTTAGTTGTATATAAGAGAATATGGAGTATCATTTAACAGATAGAAGGAGGAACAGGGGGAACTAAGATGGTCAAAACAGCATGGCTAAGTAAAAAACTCACCAGTGGAAAGGTTTTGTGCCAGGCATGTTCACAGAGCTGCAAGCTTGACGAAGATGAATACGGTATCTGCGGGGTGAGAAAAGTCGCAGACGGCGAACTCAAACTCCTTGTCTACGGGCGTTCCGCCGCAATCAGCATTGATCCGGTGGAGAAAAAACCGCTGTTTCATTTTCTGCCGGAAAGTCGTGCATTTTCGGTAGGAACGGTAGGGTGCAATTTTTCCTGTAAGTTTTGCCAGAATTACAATATTTCCCAGTACCCAAAAGAGCACAACCATGAGATCGCAGGGCAGAAACTTCCACCTGAGCGCATCGTTGAGCTGGCGATAGAGAATGGCTGCCAATCGATCGCCTATACCTACAACGAGCCGATCATCTTTTTTGAATACACCTTCGACACGGCAAAACTTGCTCACGAAAAAGGGCTGAAAAATATCTATGTCACCAGCGGTTATGAGACCCATAAGGCGATCGATCTGCTGGCACCGTATATCGATGGAATGAATATTGATATCAAGGCTTTTACTGACGAGTTTTACAAGGAGATCTGCGGTGCCCGGTTGAAACCAGTTCTTGAAGCCGTCAAGTACGCCCATAAAAAAGGGATTTGGCTGGAAGTGACGACACTCCTCATCCCGGGCAAAAATGATTCAGATGAAGAGATCCGCAATATTGCAAAATTTATAGCTGAACTTGCCCCTTCCATCCCCTGGCACCTCTCCGCATTTTATCCGACGTACAAAATGCTTGATGTTCCTCCCACTCCCGGATCGACACTGAGGAGGGCTTATAAAATAGGTCGGGAAGAGGGGCTCAAATATCTCTATGTCGGCAATATCGACGACGACGATCATACGTCAACCTACTGTCCAAAGTGCGGCAAAAGGGTGATCGACCGACGAGGGCGTATCGGACAGTATGTGACTAATGAACTTGATGAAAACGGTATCTGCCCGCACTGCGGCTCTGAACTTGAAGGAGTATGGCACTAAAAAATGGATAAATACACTTCAAAACAAAATCCCAACCTCAGCATGGCTTTTCATCAGTTTTTTTGTTAATCTCCCTGCAACAGTCTCATCTCGTTAAAAACGAGGATAGAGAGAAAATTTGCTTAAACATAGTGCCATTCAGGACATAGAATGAAAACTCAAGAAAAATTCTTGCTTTACGGATTTGCAATTTTCAGTGTTATTACCTCATTCTTATTTGTCTTTTATGCCGTCACCGTCAACTTCAGTACTGATGCTTCACAGTGGTTGAAAACTTTTTCTTATGTCGCCGGGGGGTATGGCCTTTTCAATATTTATGTCCTCAGTTGGGCATGGCGCAGCCAGGCTGATTGGGCGCCTAAAGTGGACATAGTGATTGCTGCCTGTTTTTTTGGCGTGTTTATCATGGATACCATCAGAGAGGGGTTTTCAGGGGGAATGACGGCAGTTGGCAGTGTCCTTGGATTGGCTGCGATCCTGGGGATTAACTGGCTGGCGGTCAAAAAGTCGTGCCAGCGGAACAATCCATAGCGGCACAATTATCCTCCTGCTTTATTCATATTTAAATCAATTATTCGTCAATACATTTATTTTCCATAATTTTCATACCACACCTCATCATTGCATTGTTTTTCTTTTTATTTCAGAAAGTTAATCATCATCAAAGGATCATTGATCTGCGACTCTGTTTGCGTTAAAAGCAGAGAGGAAGTAAACTGAAGATCCAGCAGCTTGTTGGTGAAAGGACGTATTGATGGAGAGCAGCAAAAATAGCAAACCGTTACCGGAACGTGGATCTGCATGTGAGGGGAATTTTTACCCTGAAACCAATAGTGGAAGCGATCCGGGGATGAATTTGCGCATCCAACAGCTGCGCAAACTGAGCGTCAATGCTGAGCACACCCTTTCCATCGAACGCGCCCTGCATGAAACAACCTTCTACAAAGAAAATTACGGCAAGCATTCAATCCCGGTGCTTCGAGCACTCAACTTTCTCGATCATTGTAAAAAGAAAACCCTCTATGTAGGTGATGATGAGTTAATTGTCGGCGAACGCGGTCCACAGCCGAAAGCAGTGCCGACCTTTCCGGAACTGACCTGCCACAGTATCGAAGATTTACACATCCTCAATACCCGTGATCAGCAACGTTACACCATCAGCCAGAAGGATATCGATACTTACGCCAAAGAGGTCATCCCTTACTGGCAGGGAAAAACTATCCGCGAGCGAATTTTCAGTCATGTTCCGCAAGAATGGCAAGCTGCCTATGCGGCCGGGCTGTTTACTGAATTCATGGAACAGCGCGCCCCTGGTCATACCGCCCTCGATGGAAAAATCTATCGCACCGGAATGCTTGATTTTAAAAAGCGAATTGCCGCTGAAATGACAGCACTTGATTATCTGAACGACCCGGAAGCAACCGACAAAGCCGAAGAACTGAAAGCGATGGATATCTCCTGTGACGCCGTTATTGTTTTTGCTGAAAGACATGCCGAATTGGCCGATAAGTTGGCAGGGCAGGAGAACAATCCGCAGCGGATTGCCGAGTTAAAGAAAATAGCGGAAACTTGCCGTTGGGTTCCAGCCAACGCACCACGGACTTTCCATGAAGCAATCCAGATGTATTGGTTTGTTCATTTGGGGACGATTACCGAACTGAATGGCTGGGATGCCATGAATCCAGGTCATTTTGATCAACATCTGGCGCCATTTTACGAGGCGGAAATTGCCGCTGGCACCCTGACCCGGGAGGAAGCCAAGGAACTGCTGTGCTGTTTCTGGATTAAAGTCAACAATCATCCCGCCCCACCGAAAGTTGGGATTACCGCACGTGAAAGTGGCACCTACAACGATTTCACCAACATCAATATCGGCGGCATCACCAGCGATGGTAAGAATGGGGTCAGTGAAGTTTCCTACATCATGCTTGAGGTGGTAGAAGAGCTGCATATCCTGCAACCAGGCAATTCGGTTCATATCAGCAGCAAAACCCCCGATCGTTTTCTGCATGCCGCCTGCAAGGTCATTCGCCAGGGGCACGGCTATCCATCACTTTTTAATCCAGATACCTATGTGGTCGAACTGATGCGCCAGGGGAAATCACTACGAGATGCCCGGGAAGGGGGCTGCAGTGGCTGCATTGAGGTTGGAGCCTTCGGCAAGGAAGCCTATATCTTGACCGGCTATCTGAACGTGCCGAAGATTCTGGAAATCACCCTGAATAACGGGATCGATCCAGTCAGCGGGAAAATGGTCGGGATTAAGACAGGGAATCCCCTTGAATTTAAAAATTATGAAGAATTATATACAGCATTCAACAAACAACTGAATTTTATTGTCGATACCAAAATACGGGTCAGCAACTACATTGACCGGATGTTTGCCAAGTACGCCCCCGCCCCTTTCCTGTCTGTGGTGATTGAAGACTGCATCAGCAAAGGGAAGGATTATTACGACGGCGGGCCGCGCTACAACACCAACTATATCCAGTGCACCGGCCTTGGCACGGTAACAGATAGTCTATCAACCTTAAAAAAACATGTCTTTGAAGATCAAACCTTCAGCATGAAACAAATTCTCGATGCCGTAGCAAAAGATTTTACAGGGGAAGAATTCTTACGTCAGACAATCATCAATAAAACCCCGTTTTTCGGCAACGATGATGACAACGCTGATGATATCGCCCTGCAAATCTATCAGGATCTCCTCACCGCCATCGACGGCAAACCGAACGTCAAAGGTGAAAGCTTCCACTTGAACATGCTTTCAACTACTTGCCACATCTATTTCGGTAAAGTGACGGGTGCCACCCCCAATGGACGATTCGCCGGAAAATCAATCTCTGACGGCACTTCGCCCTCACACGGAGCTGATACCCACGGCCCCTCAGCAGTGATCAGATCATTAACCAAACTGGATCACACCATGTCGGGCGGCACCCTGCTCAATCAACGTTTTCTGCCGAGCCTGCTGAAGCGGGATGAGGATATCGCCAAACTCGGACAACTGGTTCGTAGCTATTTCACTCTCGGTGGGCACCATATTCAGTTCAATATTGTTGATACTGCAACTCTCCATGCCGCACAGGAAAATCCAGAAGATTACAAAGATCTGCTGGTACGGATGGCTGGGTACAGTGATTATTTCAACGATATGAATGCAGATCTGCAGCAAGAAGTGATTGAGCGGACGGAGAATGAAGCTTTTTGACTAAAACCAATATAGCCACCAAGACACCAAGAAATAGACCCAAAAGCATTTTAACGGAGAGGCGCTAAGAGGGAGAGAAGGGCTTAAAATCTTTTTTTGTTTTAAAACCTTAAAAGGACTTTGAACTGTTTTTCTCTGCACCTCTCCGCCTCTCCGTTAATTTTTTGCCTTTCTTGGTGTCCTTGGAGCCTTGGTGGCTAACATAGATCTCAAGACCATACTAATTATGCAACAACCTCTGATCTTCGACATCAAACGTTACGCCATCAACGACGGTCCCGGCATCCGCATCACCATCTTTTTTAAAGGTTGCCCCCTCTCCTGCACCTGGTGCCATAACCCCGAAAGTATTTCGGCAAAACCGCAAAAGATGTACAACAAAAGTAAATGTATCGGTTGCGGTGAATGTGTTAAAGCCTGTCCGAACCAGGCCTGCACTTTGTCCTCAGATGGAATCATCACTGATCCAAAACATTGTAATTTGAGTGGTAAATGTGCAGAAGTCTGTCCGACCCTGGCAACGGAGATTTCCGGTTATTATCAAACGATTCCCGAACTGCTTAAAATTATTGAAAAAGAACGACCGCTGTTCGATCAATCCGGTGGTGGGGTGACATTTTCTGGAGGTGAACCGCTCCTTTATCCTGATTACCTGAGTGAAATTCTTGCTCTCTGCGACAAAGGGAAGATCCACCGCACCATAGATACCTGCGGCTTTGTAAAAACCGACATCCTCCTTGGTATCGCCAAACAAACCGATCTGTTCCTTTACGACCTGAAGCTGCTGGATTCCGACAAGCACAAGGCATACACTGGTGTCAGCAACGAACTGATCCTTTCCAACCTTGTCGCTCTGGCCGAAAGCGGAGCGAATATTCAAGTACGCATTCCCCTGATCAAAGGAGTCAATTCTGACTTGCAAAACATAGCCGCAACAGCCTCCTTTATCACCAAACTGGCTGGAGAGAAAAAAAGTGTCAATCTCCTCCCCTATCATGCTATAGCCACTCATAAGTATCAGAAACTTGGTGAGAACTACCTGGCCGACAATCTACAAGAGCCGGATGATATGAACCTGCGACAAGCAATCGACTGCTTTACTGCACACAACTTATTAACCATTGTCGGCGGCTAAAACCAAATTAGCACTCATTATTTGATAAAAATGGAGTTGAAATACCCAGAGCAAGGATATTTCGGCAACAATAAGCTCCATGGATGGATTCAAGCGTCCCTTGATCTGGACGTTGCACTGCCGCGGCCTGCTGATTTATTAACCTATTCCGGGGACACGTATCAAAGGCATATCCCCGGAATACTTCATCATTATCACAACAAAACGTAATCCCATGAATAACAAAACCACCCTCAGCTATGGGCAAATTTTCCGCTTCTGGCTCCCGTTAGCTGCAACCTGGCTGATGATGTCGATTGAGGGTCCATTTCTCGCTGCAATCATTGCCCGACTGGCCGCAGAAAAAGTCAACCTGGCTGCGTACGGAGTTACCTTCGCCTTTGCTCTGATTGCAGAATCACCAGTAATCATGCTGATGAGTGCCAGTACAGCTCTGTGCCGCGACCGGGAAAGCTACCGCAAGTTGCGAAACTTTTCTCTCATTCTCAGCGTGAGTGTCACCCTGTTATTAGCGATATTCCTGCTACCGCCAATTTTTAACTTGATTGTTCTCAAGTTAATCGGCTTGCCGGTCAATATTGCAGCCTTGATTCATATTGCCCTGCTGTTTCTCCTCCCCTGGCCGGGAGCGATTGGAATCCGACGCTTTTATCAGGGGATACTGATCGTCAGGCACCAGACCAAGCGAATTGCTGTTTCCACACTGGCTCGTTTGATCAGCATGTCGAGCTGCGCCTTGATCCTCTTTTTTTACAGTTCTCTGGCGGGAGCAATAATCGGTGCAATTTCCCTTGCGTGCGGTGTTGTTTCTGAAGCGCTGTTGACTCGCGTTCTGGCACGTCATGCCATCAGCGAAGTTCTACAAACTGAACCGGAACCAGAACAACAACTCAGTTATCGGAAAATATGGGATTATTACCTCCCCTTGGCTCTCACCCCTTTCATCGCTCTGTCAATTCATCCATTAGTCACTTTTTTCCTCGGCAAAAGCCGTGATCCCCTCGAATCTCTGGCGGTCATGCCGGTCATCTACGGATTGACCTTTGTCTTCCGCGCCATTGGCCTCTCCTATCAGGAAGTTTCTATCGCGTTGCTGGGAGAGAATCGGGATAATTATTTCAAAGTCAGAAATTTTGCCATTGTTCTGGGAATATCTACCTCGACATGCCTCTCTTTGATCGCCTTTACCCCACTTAGCAAACTCTGGTTTCAGGATCTTTCCGGGCTCAATGAACTATTGACCAATTTTGCCATTTTGCCACTCCAGATCATGGCAATTTTCCCGGCGTTAACGGTATTGATCTGTTTCCAGCGTTCAATTCTGATTGTCACCCGCGTGACCAACCCTATTTCCGTTTCGACTGCAATTGAAGCAGTTGGAATCTTTTCGATTTTATTGTTGGCAATGCTATACTTCCCACTTCCCGGCGTTGTCGCGGCATCAATCGCTTACGTGATCGGACGCTTGCTCGCTGTCATTGCACTGCAACGCCCTGTAACACCCCAACTGAAGCAACTGACCAGCAAGAAAGACTCCTGACCCGATGAACCACCATCAACCGGAACAGAACAGATTTATCAGCAGACACTGGTTTATTATCAGTGCGGCCTTACTCTGGGGCACAGGATGACCAACCAATGGCAGGCAATCTTTTATGGTCTGGGTGCCGTTCTGCTCTGGTCAACAGTGGCAACAGCTTTTAAATTGTCCCTGCGCTATTTCAGTCCCATCGAGTTGCTCCTCTATTCTGGCTTCTTTTCAACTCTGTTGCTGGGAGCCATTCTGCTCTACCAGGGTAAATTGCGGCTGGCATTTCAATGCAGCCGACGTGAGTACTTTTTATCTATTCTACTCGGCCTGCTCAGCCCATTCCTCTATTATCTGATCCTGTTCAAAGCCTACGATCTGCTGCCAGCGCAGCAAGCACAACCACTCAATTATACCTGGGCAATTACCCTCTCCTTGCTCGCCGTTCCGTTATTGAAACAGAAAATTGGTTGGCAACAATGGCTGGCACTCATTGTGAGCTATTGCGGCGTGGTGGTTATTTCAACCGAAGGAAACCCATTCAGTCTGCAATTTACCGATCCTCTCGGCGTTGCATTAGCACTGATCAGCACTATCGTCTGGGCTCTTTATTGGATTTTTAACACCCGTGACAGCCGCGATCCGGTAGTCGGATTATTTGTCAATTTTCTCTGCAGTTTTCCATTTGTCCTCAGCTATTATCTGCTGACAGCAGACTTGCGGCTACCACAGCTCAGTGGTCTGCTCGGTGCTGTTTACGTCGGCTGTATTGAAATGGGGGTCTGTTTTGTCCTCTGGTTGATGGCAATGAAACTGACGGACAATACAGCCAGGATCAGCAATCTGATTTTCCTCTCCCCTTTCCTCTCCCTGTTTTTTATCCATTTTCTGGTTGGAGAAGAAATTTTGACCGCGACCTACACGGGGTTGATTCTGATCGTTGCAGGTCTGTTCTGCCAACGCATCAAATAAGATGACTTATCTGCATAAAAAAGTGTACCATAAGAAACTGTTAAGTATTTAAGCCCTGAAATACGTGATATTGTTTTGTATGGAAGGAGTGGCAGATGGCACAACCTGACAATGATCTCACCCAAAAAATTTCCTGTCTACAGGAAGAAAATCACCGTCTGAAAGAATCTCTACAAACGGTAAGATATAATTCAGACCGCTATGAAGCTTTAATCGAATTTGCAGCTGACGCTATCTTCATGGGTGATCCCGATGGGAATATCATCGATGCCAGCCAGAGTGCCGCGACTCTAACTGGTTATAGCTACACAGAGCTGGTTGATATAAATTTCGGTCAATTATTTACAGAGGCAGAGAAACTCCGTGCTCCGCTAAGGTATGATCTCCTCAAACAGGGAAAAACAGTTCAAACTGAACGGCTACTCACTCGCAAAGATGGAACGACCGTCCCGATTGAAATGAGCAGCAGGGTGATGCCGGATGGCTCATACCACTCTTTTATGCGTGATATAAGTAAGCGCAAACGGGCAGAGGAAGCCCTTCGCCTTTCGGAAGAAAAGTTCTCTCGTGCCTTTAAACTCAATCCTGATGCAGTCTCCTTAACTCGCCTTGTTGATGGAAGATATATTGAAGTCAACCAGGGCTTCATCAATATTTCCGGCTGGACAGAGGAAGAGGTTATTAACCGCAGCTCTCGTCCTGAAGACCTTAATGTCTGGTGCCGGGATGAAGATCGTAATCAATTTGTTTCTGAACTTCGCGAACATAGAGAAGTGAGAGAAATGGCATTTGACTTTCGGCACAAAGACGGATCGATTATCCCCTGCTTAATATCTGCACGAATCATTGAGATCAACGCTGAACCCTGTATCCTGTCTATCACCCGCGATATCAGCGAACGGATAAAGGCAGAGGAGAAACAAAAGAAACTTGAAGAACAAATGTTGCGGGCACAAAAGCTTGAAAGTCTCGGGGTTCTGGCAGGTGGGATTGCCCATGATTTCAATAACATCCTGATGGCAGTGATCGGTCATTGTGAGCTCGCTCAACGGCGCTTAACTGTTGAATCTCCGGCAATGGAGAATCTGCGTCAGATTAAACTGGCAACCAGCAAAGCTGCAGATTTATCCAACCAGATGCTGGCATACTCAGGAAAAGGGAAGTTTGTTGTCGAACCACTGAACCTTTCTCTGATCGTTGAAGAAATGGCACAGATACTGGCCGTTTCCTGCAGCAAAAAAGCCACCTTACGTTATGACCTTGCTCCTGATCTTCCCAGCATTGAAGCAGATGCGACACAACTCCGTCAGATTCTTGTGAATCTTGTTATTAATGCCTCTGACGCCATTGGAGAAGAGAGTGGAATCATAGCAATTTCGACAGGAGTCATGGATTGTGACCACACCTATCTACAGGAGACCTGGCTGGATGAGAACCTCACGGAAGGTCGCTATGTTTTCATCGAAGTTGCAGATACTGGCTGCGGGATGAGCCCGGAAACACTACCACGTATTTTTGAACCATTTTTCAGCACCAAATTTGCCGGTCGAGGACTTGGAATGGCTGCTGTTTTAGGAATTGTTCGCGGTCATAGCGGTGCGATAAAAATCTACACTGAAGTTGGTAAAGGGAGCACTTTTAAAATTTTATTGCCCGCATCAACCCTGTTGGCAACCAAGCGGGATATTGAAATTGAAGAGCTATTATTGCAGGCAAGTGGCCTGGTATTATTAGTTGATGACGAAAAAACCGTCAGGGATATTGGAAAAGAGATGCTGGATGAATTTGGTTTTGAAACGGTCACCGCTGGTGATGGGAAAGAAGCGCTAGAGGTTTTCAAACAGCGGCATAACCAGATCAGTTTTGTTCTGATGGATCTAACCATGCCCCGAATGAACGGGGAAGAAGCTTTTCGAGAGTTCCGGAGAATTGATCCCGACGTCAAAGTCATTATCTGCAGCGGTTATAATGAACAGGAAGTCTCACAACAATTTGTCGGTAAAGGGCTAGCTGGATTCCTGAAAAAACCCTATCAGTTCTCGGAATTACAAAAAGCAATTCAAAAGTTATCCTGATCAGATGAGAACACTACTTCACCGCGGTCAGAATATAAACCGGATCGTAAGCCTCAAACATTTTATAGTTTGAATGTGGACGGGTTCTGGCGATGTTGATGGTAACAACTTCAACCTGATAACCAGCGTTGCCAAAATATTCATTCGCAGCAGTCAAGGTATCAAGGGTACTTGCATTCAAAACAATTCGCCCCCCGCTTGCCAAACGCTGATCCACCGTATCCAGAATATCCCAGAGTCTGCCACCGCTACCACCAATAAATACACGGTCCGGGTCAGGCAACTCTTCCAGACAATCGGGAGCATCCCCTTCAATCAAAACAACATTGCGAGTATTGAATTTTTGCAGATTCTCCTTGATAAACTGCCGTGACTCGGCATTACGTTCGATAGCGAAGATCCGCCCGTCAGGAAGAAGGTGATCCGCCTCGATACAGATTGATCCGGATCCGGCACCGATATCCCAAAGGCACATATCGTGACGTAACTTCAGTTTGGCCAAAGTGACAACCCGCACCTCTTCCTTGGTGATCAATTTTTTGATACTGACAAACTCATCGTCAGGAATCCCGAGGGTTGGCACATAGACATGGGAATCATCCTCATATTCCTTGATCAGAATCAAAACATTGAGGGGAGCAGCTTCCAGTTCAAGCAGGCCTTTCACATCTGTGACGCGAATTTTTTCGGTAGCAGTTCCCAAGTTCTCACACAGATAAGCTTTGTAACCACTCCGATGACGGCTCAGCAGTTCTCTCCCGATCATCCCCGGAGTATTAACTCCATCGGTCAAAATAGCAGCCTTATCGTTGGCAACAATTCGATCGACAATATCCTTCAAAGCTCTGTCATGGACGGAGATAAAAACTGAATCGTCCCAGGGTTCCCGGATTTTTGCAAAAGCGTACTGGACCGAAGTAACATTCGGTAAAAATTCAATTAACTCGTTGGACAGATTGCGCAGTAAATATCGCCCCAAGCCAAAAAACAGCGGATCTCCTGAAGCGAGAACGACCACCCGGTTATCACAATGCTGTAAGCGATCAACCATTTCAGCCAGATTACGATCATCAACTGCAAACTTTTCACCGGAAAAATCGGGGAATAAATCGAGCAAGCGCTGTGCCCCAAACAGCAGTTCACTCTGGTTAATCAGTTCCAGGGCATGCGGGGTAAAACCTTCATGACCCGTAATCCCGGCGCCAATAACATGAATTGACTTCATTATTGCCTCCCTTCAGGAGAAATCAAAAAAACATTAAAAATGCTTTTGGGGCTATTTTTAGCCGTTCAGTTTCTTGACAACGGCGATACCATCTGGATAAAAGTCGATAATATTATGGCAACCATAATCCTGCTCAATATGGAACAATCGCTTCAGGGGAGCGCCGATAGCATCGAGTAAAATAACCCGATTGACACCTCCGTGGGCAACCATAACAATTTCTCCACCCTCATGGGCAGAAATAATCTGGTTGATGACTGGACGCACTCGTTCGGCCATCTGCAGCAGACTCTCACCCCCGGGAGGTGCCACATTAACGATATCATCAAGTCGCGCTTGCCACAAATCGGGATAGTCCCGCTGTAATTGTTGCCAGGTTTGACCCTGCCAATCACCAATGTGCAACTCGCGCAACTCTTTCCGATATTCAGATTGAACTTGCTGCAACAGGGCAATTTGATCAGCGGCAACCCGGCAACGATAGAGATCACTCGAATAAATACCACTGAGTTGCTGATGTTGAAACCGACCGGCAAAAGCTGCCGATTGCTGCCGTCCAAGGTCAGTCAAACGTACATCACCCTGTCCATTGTAACGTTTATTCTCAAACCCTTCCACTTGTCCATGGCGGAGTAAATGTAACCGCGTTGCTTTCATTCTACCTCATCACTTAATAAACTTTCAGGCTCAAGAGCGGCTTCAATCCGCTCCCAGATTTCATCACTCCCTTCCCGGGTATGTGCAGAAAACAGACTGAAGGCATCGTATGGGAGGCCAGTTTCCTCAAGAATCGGTTTGATTTGTTTCTCCCGTTGCGAACGGTTCACTTTATCTATTTTGGTGATAACAGGAATCGTTGGCACACCGAACTCTTCCAACCAATCGAGCAGACGAATATCCTCTTCACGTGGAACCCGGCGAATATCAAAAATAAAGATGACAGCATGAAGCGATTCGCGCACTTCAAGATAGGTTCGGATCATTGGTCCCCAAGCTTTTCTCACCGCCAGAGGGACTTTCGCATAACCGTAACCGGGCAAATCGACCAAGGAAAATTGGTTGTTTATATTAAAAAAATTAATTAACTGGGTACGCCCCGGAGTTGAGGATGTCCTGACTAAACTTTTCCGGTTAACCAGAACATTGATTAACGAACTTTTACCCACATTACTGCGTCCGGCAAAGGCAATTTCCGGCAGTTCATTCGGTGGGTAATTTCCTGGTCTGGTGGCACTTTTTATAAACTCAGCTGAATATATTTTCATGATTCAATCCAATAATGATAAGTTTAAATTTCAGGTTCCCGGAGAATAGCCTATGCAAAATGGGTTTGGCAACTGTCAACAGAACTTAACCGCCTGCACTGGACAATTGTGACTTTAATACGAGCCTCTTGCAAAAGTCGTCATTCTCGTGAAAACGGGGATTCAGTTTTTGACAAACCCGAGAAACCTCTGGATTCCCGCCTCCGCGAGAATGATGGTCACTGAATTTAAAGACTTTTGCAAAAGACACATATTATTAAGCATTGTGGTTCTGCCAGTTTATTTCTCTTTACAGAACCCCATAATTATTACTATCATAGTCGTATTTAGACATGAGAACATTAAAACCCAAAGGAGACAAAAAATGCTAAGTAAAAAACTTGTCGATGCCATCAGTGACCAAATTCAGTTCGAATATTATTCCGCTTTTACTTACAAAGCAATGCAGACATATTTTGAAGCGGAGGATCTCTCGGGTATGGCTAACTGGATGAACACCCAGTTTCAAGAAGAGCTGGCTCATGCTGAAAAAATGTTCCAGTTTGTCTGTGAAACAGGCGGCAAGGTAAAACTTATGGCCATCGAAGCGCCACGAAATGAGTACAGCTCAATTCTGGAGATATTCGAAGAAACACTAAAACATGAACAGGAAGTCACCTCTCGTATCAACAACCTGATGGATCTTGCCCAACAAGAAAAAAACCACGCCGCACAGATTTTTCTCCAGTGGTTTATCACCGAACAAATTGAGGAGGAGGCCAATGCCAGTCATATCATTGCCAAACTGAAAAGGGTCAAAGAGGATGGCCGCGGGTTGATGATGATTGACCAGGAGCTGGCAAAACGGGTTTTTGTTCCAATCGTGGGATAGGAACAAAGAGATCACCATTCAGATATAATTTTGCAGTAAATACAAAGAAGACCGTGCTATTTCAGCACGGTCTTCTTTGTATCAATTTAAATATGACTTAAGTGACACTATTTAATAAGTACTGCTTATTCCAAAAAAACCAGGGTAGACAATCAAAATCACCAGCACAAAAACCTGGATCGCAATAAAAGGTATAACCCCCTTGTAAATATCAGTTGTTTTAACCCCGGGCGGCGAAACTCCCTTCAAATAAAACAGACTGAAGCCAAACGGTGGGGTCAAAAATGATGTTTGCAGGTTCATAGCCACTAAAATTGCATACCAGACAGGATTAATTCCCAAATTGGCAGCAATTGGTGCCAAAATCGGGACAATAATATAAGAAATTTCGACAAAATCGATAAAAAACCCAAGTGCCATAATAGCCAGCATGGATGTAATCAAAAATCCCCATTTTTCACCGGGGAGCGCCATCATAAAATCTTCCACCAGATAATCACCACCGGTATAGGTGAAAACCATCGAGAATGCGGTTGCTCCGACCAGAATAGCAAAAACCATCGAGGTAATTTTGACTGTTTCCAAAGCACTGGTCCAGACCATTTTGACCGATAATTGCCGATACATTGCGGCCAGAATAATTGCGCCGACACCACCGACAGCGGAGGATTCAGTGGGCGTTGCGACACCGAATAAAATAGAACCGAGCACAACAGTAATGAGAATCAGTGGGGGGATAATTGCCTTGAGTGCTCTGCCAATCTGCTGTGCTTTTGTCCCATGTTCTGCCCCTTCCAAACGAATCGGTGGAGCCAGATCTTTGTTGAAATAGGTTATGACTGCAATGTAAATAACATAAAGTAAAACTAAAGACAGCCCTGGCCAGAAAGCTTTCAAAAACAGATCTCCAACGGGAACCTGAAAGACATCCCCAAGGATAATCAGGACAATCGACGGAGGGATAATCTGCCCCAGCGTTCCAGCAGCACAGATTGCACCGGTTGCCAGCCTCTTATCGTAGTTATACTTAAGCATAACCGGCAGGGAAATGACTCCCATAGCCACAACACTGGCGCCAACAACCCCGGTAGACGCAGCCAGTAGTGACCCGACCAGGATGGTTGAAATGGCAATTCCACCACGCATTTCACCAAAGAGAAAGCCCATTGATTCGAGTAATTTTTCGGCCAATTTGGATTTCTGTAAAACAATTCCCATGAAGATAAACAACGGAATCGCCATCAAGATGGTGTTGTTCATAACCGCCCAGATGCGGTGCGGCATCAGGTTGAACATGCTTGGCCCCTCAGCAATCAGACCAAAAACAACTGCGGCACCCCCAAAAGTAAATGCGACCGGGAAACCAAACAACAGTAGCCCCAGACAGACAACAAACATTATCAAACCGATCATAACAACAAGTTCCCTTTATCTATCGAGAGATTTTTTAATTTCAGCGGCGATAGCCAGTGGATCGTGCGCTGGGGGCAATTCCAGATCGCCCCGATACAGACGGACATTGCGCAATACAAATCCTCCCGCCGAGATAATCAAAGAGATAAACGCAATCGGAATAATTGCCTTGATCAGATACCGATGGGTCAGCCCCCCGGGATCGCCACTGATTTCACCCGAGGTATAGGCTTCATGAACAAACCAGATCGACCCATTAATAATCAAAGCCGACAGTGGAATCAGAAAAATAAAGGTTCCGACTATATTGATAATGGCCTTCAGTTTGGGACTGAACCCATCATACAAAACATCGACCCGGACATGACCCTCTTCTTTCAGCGCATAGGAAATACCCAGGAGGAAAACGACAGAAAAAATATGCCACTCCATCTCCTGCATCGCAATCGATCCGGTACGAAAGAAATAACGCATGATCGCATCATAAAACACATTGACCAGCATGAGCAGCATCAATGCAGCAGCAATCCAGCCGGTGACATCAGAATAACGATTTAAAATTCTTTCAACTTTAAACAACATAACAATCCTGCCAATAGAAGTAAGGGATGACAAGAAAGGGCTCCCGATCTTTTCATCGGGAGCCCCATGGAAAATGGATCATCAATTTTATTCGTCGAGGTTATCTTTCAGATAAGCGTAATCAGAAATTTCTGTCCACCGCCGTACTATCTTCATATAAGCGGTCTGTGCATCATAAATTTTCTTGAACATTGGATCTTTTGCTGAGGTTTCCTTCAGGAGCTTCTTATTCTCAACCTTCATTGCAGCAATAACATCTTTCGGGAAGGTTTTGATCTTGATGTTCGGGTATTCCGTAGCGATCTTGTCAAGATTCACGGCACTTTCGTGGTAAGAGCGTGCATACATATCATATGCGGCAAACTCCATGGACACTTCCAGAATCTTTTGCAGGTGTTTTGGTAAAGCATCAAATTTCTTTGAGTTAACCATGAACTGCAGTTCGGTTGCAGGCTCATGCCAGCCAGTATAGTAGAAAGGAGCAATTTTTTGGAAACCCATATTCAAGTCGAGGGAAGGACCAACCCACTCCAGAGCATCAATAGTACCGCGATCGAGGGCAGTATAAAGCTCACCAGCCGGGATATTGGTGACAACAACGCCAAGTTTGGAAAGAATTTCGCCAGCAAAACCGGGAATCCGCATTTTCAAGCCCTTTAAATCATCCAGGCTTTTAATCTCTTTCTGGAACCAACCACCCATCTGGTTACCGGTATTTCCGCCGGGATAAGAATAAACACCATGTTTATCATACACTTCTTTCATGAGCTCCATACCACCACCATAATAGAACCAGGCATATTGCTCAGGGGCTGTCATGCCAAATGGCATGGTGGTGAAGAATAGAGTATTTCGGTCTTTGCCTTTCCAGTAATAAGAGGCGGAATGACCCATCTCATATTGACCCTCTTTGACCATGTCCAGAATTCCAAAAGGAGCTTTATGCTTGTTTTTAGAGTCAATCCGGATTTCCATCTCACCGTTTGACATTTCCTTGACCATGTCAGCCATCTTGACAACAGCATCACCAAAAATCGGGAAATTAGTTGGCCAGGTCATTGCCAGTTTCCAGCGGTACTTAGGTGCTGCCTCTGCTTGAGACGCAAAGGTTCCGACCATCAGCAGCGAGAAAACTGCCAACAGACAAACTGTCATACGAAACACCGATTTTTTCATACTTTCCTCCACTCAAGATAGATTAGATTACGGGGCAACCTGAAAATTTAACTTTTTCGGTTATAGATCTTCGGATATCACCCCAGTTTACGGCATATTGTCAATAGAGAAATCCGATAAATTTCCACTCTCATTTTCGCAAAATAAACCAATGTTATGGAACATACCAAGGAAGGAGTGAGTCAGCGGTCGTATAAGACAATTAAGTGGTAAAAACATCAAAGTTTCAGGCGAACTTTCAACTGCCGCAGATAGCGGCGACTCACCGGCAGAATATGGCTCAGCTGGGTTTTAAGTTCGGCTAAACCATTTTCAAGCAGCTTGATTTCATCAATCTTATCTGGATTAACTAAAAACTGCCGCTGACAGCGCAGCAACGGTGTCCGCTCTTCGAGAACCTTCAGGGTCAACTCGGTAAAAAATTGCCCCTCGGAGGTGACAAGATGAATTCCAGTTAAATCAGAGTAAACATATTCAACATCAGCTGCAGGAATCAGTTTAATCCGATGTGCAAATTGACAAGGGATATGGCGCAAAGGCTCGACTTGATAGTACGGTGGTTCACCACGTCGAATTGTTTCTCTGACTTTATTGACCGTTTTCAACAAACGCTCTCGAGAAACCGGTTTCAACAGATAATCGAGGGTTTTTTCTTCAAACGCCTTCAGGGCATGTTCGTCGTAGGCGGTGACAAAAACCACATGCGGCATTAACTCATCTTCAATCATTGCCAAAAGTTCAAAACCATTGAGTACCGGCATCTGGATATCCAGAAACAACAGTTCCGGTTTTTCCGTACGGATCCGGCGCAGTGCATCAATCGCATTGGCACAACTGCCTAAGATCTCAAATGCACCTGTCTCTTGGACAAGGAGTTCAAGCTCCTCCCGCGCATGCTGTTCATCATCAATGATTAACGCACGAATCATTTATCAACTCTTCACTTAACGGCAGTCTGACCTGAACCAGAGTCTTTTGTTGGGGTTCACAGTCAACTATAAGACCATACTCATTACCATAAACATTTTTTATCCGCTGATCAACCAATCGCATCCCCAACCCCTGGGTATCAATCGGTTTGGAGTAATGACCGGCATTATCTTCCACTTCAATCACCACCAACCCCGGTTGCCGGTAAGCTCTAACCCAGATCTGGCCATGCTCAAGCAAATCCGCAACACCATGTTTAATGGCATTTTCGATCAACGGTTGCAAAGTAAAAACTGGAATCTGTAAATTCAAAAGAGCGGGGTCAATCTCCTGATTAACCGTTAAACGCTCACCAAAACGAGCCTTTTCTATTTCAAGGTAAGAACTAATATGTGCCAGTTCTTCTTCCAGAGTCACAGTATCCCTTTTGCGCTTCAAGTTGGTACGAAAAAAGTTGGATAATTGCATCAATAATTCACGAGCCTGATCTGCATCTTTGCGCACAATCGCCATGATTGTATTCAAGGCATTAAATAAAAAATGGGGATTAACCTGTGCCTGAAGTAGCTTTAATTCTGATTGAACCAGCAGTGATTTCTGCTCTTCAAAACGGGAACGTAATAACTGATGGGAATAGAGGGTCGCTAATCCTTCTCCGAAAGAGCGATTGATATTCAAAAATAGTTTGGTTTTTGGCTCGTAGAGGCTGATCGTGCCGACCACCTCCTGATCAACCTGCAGCGGAACCACCAGAACCGAGCCAATCGGACAGTGTTCGGCCAATGGGCACTGAAAATGCTCATCATATCCATTGGCAAATACAACCTTGTTCTCGCGCAATGACTGCTTTGACCATTTGGTGACAACCGGGTTGCCGGCATGATGATGATCTGCACCAATTCCTGAAAATGCCAGAATTTCTTTCCTATCAGTAATTGCAACAGCACCCACTCCTGTTTCCTGGCGGATAATTTCAACCATTTCCCTGGCGGTTTCAGAACTGAATCCTTGGCTGAGAATCCCCAAGGTTCGATCAGCAACAGTAAATGCTTTGGACGAAAACCTTGCTCCAACTTTATCCCGCACCCGTTTCTGATCCCGGATCATACTGATAAAAAGTGCCGCTCCAACAGAATTGGCACAAATCATCGGGACAGCAATCACTTTGACCAGTGCCACCGCATCCCCAAAAGGGCGAGCCAGAGCCAGAATGATGCTCATTTGCAAAACTTCGGCAATCAGGGTTGTAGAAAAGGCAACAAATGGATGAAATAGTTGCTCCGGCTTTTTTCGTCGTACCAGATAGAGATAGACCAGCCCGCCTATTAATCCTTCCACTGTTGTTGAAACACCGCAGGAAAATGCGGTGAAACCACCGAGAGAAAATCGGTGCAGCCCTGCCGTCAATCCAACCGATAATCCCAATACCGGCCCCCCAATCAAACCGGCCAAAACAGCACCAATGGCTCGGGTATTGGCAATAGCACCCTGAATCGGCAAACCAGTGTAAGTCCCAAGGATTGAAAACAGGGAAAAAATAACATACAGCACCAGCAGTTGCCGCCGTTGCAATTTTACACCGGACAGATAGTCCATTGCTGGAGACTTACTGAACAAATAAGCAATGACAATGATGACAGCAGTCTGCTGGAGAAGCTCAAATACCAGATACATAGAGAATCCTTTTGCAATCGGTCCAGACCAGCATAATGATATTTTAAAAACTGTGCAAAGATTTCTCTGTTAAGTGGTCAACATGACTCAATCAGCGGCATACATTTAGTTGAACTCCACTGAATTCATAAAATTCCATATAAAACGATGACTTCATCATTGACTCAAAACAACAGTTAACAGATTATTACAGATTCGCTCGTTTCATGTTCTGGAATCACTCCTGCCTCAAAATGGAGATTTAGATGAAATTTATCCTGTTGATTGTTCGCTTGATCGACGGACTCAACACCAAGGTGGGTCACGCAATTTCCTGGCTCAGCACAATCTTGGTTCTGGTTGTCTGCTACGATGTCTTTACTCGCTATTTTTTACGCAAAAGCAGCGTTGGGGTGCAAGAACTTGAATGGCATATCTTTGCAGTTCTGTTTCTCATCGCTGCAGCATATACATTAAAAGAGGATGGTCATGTTCGAGTTGATGTCATCTACACACAACTATCACCACGCGGGAAGGCGTGGATCAATTTATTTGGCAGCCTTGCCTTCCTCATTCCTTTCTCAATCCTGGTCATCTGGGCCAGTAAGGGTTTCATCAGTATGAGCTGGGCGATCCAGGAAACCAGTCCAGATCCAGGGGGACTCCCCTTTCGTTACATCCTTAAAGCAATGATTCCAGCAGGGTTTATCCTGATCCTGTTACAAGGGATTGCCCTGACTCTGCGTTCATTCTGTACCGTGATCGGTCGTCCTTTGGAAGAGATCGAAGCAAAAGAAGAGAAAGAGGAACAGCAACATGCCTGAGTATATGTCCCTGGTCTTATTTGCCACCGTTTTTGCGGTATTATTACTCGGTTTCCCGGTTGCATTTACTCTGGGTGGGGTTTCGCTGATCTTTGGTTATTTTACTTTTGGAATGGGATTTTTTCAACTGCTTCCCCTGCGCATATGGGGAACTATGACCAACTACGTGTTGATCGCTGTGCCTCTGTTCGTCTATATGGGGATGATGTTTGAGAAATCAGGACTAGCAGAGGAATTGCTGGAAACCATGGCGATGCTCTTCGGTAAAATGCGTGGTGGTCTGGCTATTTCAGTTATTGTTGTTGGTGCCGTCCTTGCGGCCTCAACTGGAATTGTTGGCGCAACCGTTGTCACAATGGGGCTCCTCTCCCTGCCAACTATGCTTAAACGCGGTTATTCTCCTGAGCTGTCGACTGGAACGATCTGTGCTGCCGGCACTCTGGGACAAATTATTCCACCAAGTATCGTTCTGGTACTGCTGGGTAGCGTCTTGAATGTCCCAATCGGTGATATGTTTATTGGTGCGGTTATTCCCGGCTTGATACTCGTTGGTTTATATATTCTCTGGATTATTCTGGTCGCAATCTTCCGCCCGGAATCTGCCCCCGCCATGCCTGCTGATGAACTCGCGGATTTCCGGGAAACGGGCATGTACCGAAGAATTTTCAGGGCGTTCCTGCTGCCATTCTTCCTGATTGTTGCTGTACTCGGTTCAATTTTTGCTGGAATCGCTTCACCAACAGAAGCCGCTGCTGTTGGAGCATTGGGAGCCACTCTTCTGACCATCTGGCAAAAGAAATTCAGCCTACAAATCTTGCGTGAAGTGATGCGTGGCACCACAACCCTCACCTGTATGGTTTTTATCCTGATTGTCGGGGCTACGACCTTTGGGTTGGTGTTTCGGGGGATGGGTGGGGATCGGTACATCACCAATCTCATTCTGGGTGCCGGAATGGAACCACACCACTTCTTACTGATTGTTATGTTGGTGATCTTTGTTGCCGGATTTTTTATTGATTTTATCGAAATCACCTTTATTATTGTTCCGGTTGTGGCTCCTATCTTCCAACAGATGGGGATCGATCTGCTCTGGATCGGAATTCTTATCGCGATGAACTTACAGACATCATTCCTGACTCCACCCTTCGGGTTCAGCCTTTTCTACCTGAAGGGGGTTGCTCCGCCGGAAATTTCTACCACCCAAATATATAAAGGAATTATCCCCTTTGTTGGCATCCAACTGATTTGTGTTTTAATTGTGGTCTTCTGGCCAGAAACCGTCACCTGGTTACCCGGATATCTAGTGAAATAGGACTCAATTCTCACCAGACGAAAGAGATTACTTCCTCTTCCGGTATGCTTCTGCCATCCCTCCGGCGGATGTTTCACGATAGATGGATGGTAACGCCTGACCGGTTTCATTCATCACCAGGGTAATTTCATCAAAACTGATTTTGTGTTCTCCTCCAGAAAGCAGGGCGAAATGGCAGCAACTTAAGGCACGGCTTGCGGCATGGGCGTTGCGTTCAATACAAGGAATCTGCACCAGACCATTGACCGGATCACAGGTCAGACCAAGATGGTGCTCCAGACCCATTTCTGCGGCATATTCAATCTGATTATTCGTCCCACCATGCAGTTGCGTCGCTGCTGCAGCTGCCATCGCACAAGCGGTACCAATTTCTCCCTGACAGCCAACCTCAGCTCCAGAAATCGAAGCATTTTTCTTGACCAGATTCCCAATCAATCCTGCCGTTGCTAAAGCACGAAGAATATCTTCATGGCTACACGCCAATGTTTCATTTATATAGCGCAAAACTGCGGGGAGAACTCCACTTGCTCCGCAAGTTGGCGCCGCAACGATCATCCCGCCATTGGCATTTTCTTCCGATACCGCCAAAGCGTAAGACCATATTTTAGCGTTATTTTTCATATCCAAGTCATACAAACTCGACTTGCGATAGAACGTATGGGCTTTACGTCCCAACCCCAGTCCTCCGGGGAGAATCCCGACACCAGTCAACCCCCGATTGATTGCTGAAAACATCACATCCCAGACCCTGTCGAAAAAATCAAGGATCTTAGCGTCTTCACAATTTAAAACATATTCCCACAGAGCTTCACCACTGCGTTCTAAACTTTTAAGGATATCAGACAGTTGGGTTAAAGAGTAGATTAAAGGTGGAGTCACAGACCCTTCACTATCCTGTAGAGCCCCACCACCAACACTGTAGACGTCCCACTTGTGCAATGTCGCCCCAGAATCACTCAGTGTTTCAAAACGCATCCCATTGGGGTGGCGGGGCAGTTGCTTTTCGGGAACCCAAAGCAATTCCAACTCTGATTGATGAGATTGAAAAACCTCAAATAATGTCTTATCGGTCAGATGTCCACGTCCCGTTGCGGCTAGACTGCCAAATAGCGTAACCCGATAAGATGCTGCCCCGGGATATTTTTCCAGAAACATCAGAGCGGCTTGTCGCGGTGCCATGGTGTGGCTACTGGACGGCCCGGTACCAATACGGTAGAGCTGGCGCAACGATTCCATAATTTGTGCTCCTGGGAATAGCTGGTAAAGGTGCAAAAAAGCCCACCAAACCGGTGGGCTTTTTTGCACCTTTTGTCAATTCAAGATCAATCAAACAGTTCGTAATAAGCCCTCTCGGAAATTTTACTCCAGGCTTGTTGCTGCTTCTGAAATTTACTGAAACTTTCGTAAACTTTTTTACTCATTGGATCTTTGGCAACTATTTCCTCAAGCACTTCCACAGAATATTTTCTCAATTGCTTAACAACATCAGCAGGGAACTTTTTAAGCAGAACTCCCTCTTCTTTGACCATCTTGTCAAGATAGATATTATTCTTGGTTTCAGACTCACAAAGCGTCCACATATTTGCTGCAACGGTCGCATTTGTAACTATTGCCTGAAGATCTTTCGGTAACGACTCATAAGCATCTTTGTTGACGAAAGACTCAAGAACTGTCCCAGGCTCATGCCAACCGGGATAGTAGTAGTATTTGGCAACTTTATAGAAGCCCATTTTGTAGTCATTATATGGGCCAACCCACTCTGTCGCATCGATAACACCACGTTCCAGATTGGTGTAAAGTTCTCCTCCAGGGGAAAGAACTGCCGTACCACCTGCCTTGGCCAGAACCTTACCGCCCAAGCCAGGAATCCGCATCTTCAGACCCTTGAAATCATCGAGACTCTTGATTTCACGATTAAACCAGCCACCCATCTGGACACCGGTATTTCCTGCGGGTAACGGTTTCAAATTAAATTTCCCATAAACCTCGTTCCACAGTTCCATTCCACCACCGGTATAGAGCCAGGCATTCATCCCTTGAGCATTGAGACCAAAAGGAACTGCGGCAAAAAACTGGGTTGCCGGCGCTTTCCCTGCCCAGTAATAAGCAGCACCATGACCCATTTGAACCATCCCCTGGCTGACAGCATCAAATGCCTGCAGTGGCGGGACCAGTTCTCCTCCACCGTAAACCTGAATATTCAGGCGTCCCCCGGACATTACTTTGATTGATTCAGCTAACTTGTCTGCACCCTCTCCCAGAAGTGGAAAATGTGGCGGCCAAGTTGTCACCATTTTCCAATTATAGGTTTTCTCAGCTCGAACAATGGCTGGAGCGCCAATCGTTGTTGCCGTTGCAGCCACAGCAGTTGCTGCCGTCGCCTTTTTAAGGAAATCACGCCGATTGTTTTTTTCCATGAACACCTCCCTGTAAGTCATTCCAGTTGTTTAATAAAAAATCGATGATTCAGATCAAGATATAACCCCGTTTTACAAATGTCAAACCTTTGCCAGCTCTCAGATTATTTTTTACTGGAAAATGGGAGGTCAACGATAAAGGTTGCCCCGCCTCCGGGAGTTTCTTCGACCCAGGCATGACCATCGGAAACGCGAGCAATTTTTGCTACTGTTGCCAAACCTATTCCAGTGCCGGGAAACCCCTTACTACTACTCCCTCGCTTGAAGGGCTCAAAGATTGTCTCCCGTTCTTTTTCAGCAATCCCCGGACCATGATCGACCACCATAAAACGGATCCGGTCAGAAAATTCTTGCCCTGAAATTTCAATATGGGGATTATTTTGAACTGCGTATTTCAGCGCATTCCCCAAAAGGTTTCTAAACAGATCGGCCAACAAAGATTCAGCCATTTCGATTTCAGGAAGTTTGTCAATTTTAACTTTCGCCTGGTGTTCCAATACTTTATCTGCAAGCTCCAGAAGAACATCCTCAGCAATTTCTGTTGCATCAAGGGGTTGATCTGCTGATTTCATCTGACCAACCCGTGACAGGGTCAACAGATCCTCCAACAGATCCTTCATTTTTTCTGCGGTTTTCTTGATCTCAGCAATACATTCACGACCGATATCATCGAGTTGTTCCCCATAACGTTCGTCAAGGAGTTCCGCAAAACCGATCAATGGTGTGAGGGGCGAACGCAGATCATGAGATACCGTCGAAACAAATGCATCTAATTCACGATTTGTCTGCTGCAACTGGCGCCTGATTTCTATCCGCTCGGTAATATCCCGGCTGACCGCTAGTTTGTGGGTTGGGTCTTTTGCCAAAGGGTACGGAGAGTGGATGATTTCATAGATTCGACCGACTTCAAATATGGTCTTTTCCTCATGAACAATATTTCCCTGTAAAACCTGTGGCAGGGGACAATTATCACACACCCGATCCCTCTGATAGATGCTCTGATAACAGGTTTTGTCACCTATTTCACCGATAATATCCAGGATTGCCCGATTAGCAAAAGTGATATGGTAACTGGCGTCACAGATATAAGCGGGATCAACCATACCGTCAAGAACAGCTCGTAGACCTGCTTTCTCCAGTTCAAGCTCATAAGTCCGCTCTTCTACCGCAGCCCGGAGATTGACTTCAAGTTCTTTAAGGCGGGAAATATCAACAAACGCTTCGACACCACCGATGACATTGCCCGCCTCATCGCGGAGCAGATCAACATTTTTGGTCAGTGCAATGGAGTGGCCATCTTTATGTCGAAATGAGCAGGTCAGCCCAATATCTGGCTTAGGGATTGATGCGGAAAAAAGACCACATTCTCTATCACAGGGATCGCCAGCGAGAAAAGAACAATGTTGTCCGATAGCTTCCTCTACAGAATAGCCAGTGATTCTCTCTGCTTCGGCGTTCCAATAAACAATTTTCTTGTCCGTATCGACCAGGAACAGACCCGTTGGAATGGTTTGTAACAAGGTTTCAATGGGGTATTCAGCAAGCAGATGACGGAGGTTCAAGTTCATAGGATCTCCCCAAAGAAAATATCCTTTATAAGCGATAGCGTAAATAATTATAGCACTTCATCATCCCACAGGATATTTTTTAAAATACCTTAAGGAGACAATTTTCAGGCAGCCCGCCCGATCACCGCAACATAAACTTGAGCAGCACCCCCTTCAATCAAAACACGACTACAGGCCGCAACTGTTGCGCCAGTTGTCATGACATCATCAATCAGTAAAACCTTTTGCTCCGAAATAGTTTTTTGCAATGTAAATGACCCCTGTAAATTTTTGACCCTCTCTTTAGCAGATAAACCCTGCTGTGATTCTGTCTCCCGGATCTTGACCAACAGATCATTGACTACCGGCCATTTTCTGATTCTGGCAACTTCCCGGGCAAGTAACAGGGCTTGGTTGTAACTCCTCTGTTGTAACCGTTTATGTTGCAACGGCACAGGTATCACCAGATCAATATTCAAATCGTTATCGATAGCCTGCTCGAGTAACGTCCCCAACGACCGGTCTAAGCCTACTTTGCCATTAAACTTGAACTGATGGATGGCGTGCCGTAACGATTGGTCATAGAATCCGACGGCATAAACTCTCGTGTAAGCTGGCGGTAGTTTTATACATCGACCACATAGATGTGAACGGTTGGATATCCCGGAAAAAGGGAGAGAACAACGAGGACATTTAGCCTCCGGAAGGGGGCTGAAACCGGCAAGACAAGAGTCACAGAAGGGGGCAGAATAATTTTTTGGAAAGGTACAACTACAAAGCGGACAGGCAGGTGGGAAAAAAGTTTTAAGGAGCTGTAATAAAAAGTATTTGATTCCTGTCCCCTCCGCACCCGATCATTATTAATTAACTGACCAATAATGATTGTCCAGTCATGGCAACGGGTTTTTCTAATTTCAGTAGTTCCAGAATTGTCGGTGCCAGATCAGCAAGAATACCATCACGTACCGCTTGATCTTTCCGTGAGGGATCGACCAAAATAAATTGAACCGGATTGGTGGTGTGTGCCGTATGAGGGTGGCCATTCTTGTCAACCATCTGCTCACAATTACCATGATCTGCGGTTATCAGCAGCTTTCCACCGGCCTTGACAACCGCATCAACTAATCGACCGAGACAAGTATCAACTGTCTCCACCGCTTCAATCGCTGCACTCAGAATTCCAGTGTGCCCAACCATATCGCAGTTAGCATAATTCAAGACTATCAACTGATAAGCATTTGACTTGACCCGTTTAACCACTTCATCAGTTACAGCCACCGCACTCATCGACGGTTTCTCGTCATAAGTTGCCACATCCTGAGGGGAAGGGATCATAACTCGATCTTCACCCGGCCAGGGTTGCTCCACACCACCGTTAAAGAAGAAAGTGACATGAGCGTATTTTTCTGTTTCGGCAATTCTCAATTGTTTGAGACCTGCCCTGGAAACGACCTCGGCAAGAATATCTGGATAGGTTTCAGATGGAAATGCCACCGGCAGATGAAAGGTCGCATCATATTCAGTCAGACAGACGTAATCAACCAACTGCACCGTTTTATGCCGCGAGAATCCAGTAAAATCAGTCAGTGCCAGCGCACGAGTCAATTCACGCGCACGATCAGCTCGGAAGTTAAAAAAGATAACCCCATCGCCGTCGTCAATAGTTCCCGGCTGACCCACCACCCGGGGCTCCACAAATTCATCCGTCTGATCAGCAGCATAGGCACTTTCAATCGCTTCAGCTGAGGAATCGACCTGCTGTCCATTACCTTCAGTCAACGCCAGATAAGCCTTTTCCACCCGATCCCAACGATTGTCACGATCCATAGCCCAATAACGACCAGTGACAGTGGCCACCCGACCGGAACCGATCTTTTTCAGTTCATCTTCCAACTGAGCAAGGTAATCAATTCCACTCTTGGGCGGGGTATCCCGGCCATCCATAAAAGCATGAATACAGATATCCTGAACCCCAAGTTGCTTCGCCATCCGTACCAGAGCATAGAGGTGGTTATTATGGGAGTGAACTCCGCCATCCGAAAGCAGTCCAAGGAGATGCAACTTACCACCAGAAGCAACCAGCCTTTCACAGATTCTCTTGAGCACCGGGATCGAAAAAAATGACCGATCCTCAATAGCCAGGCTGATCCGGCTTAAATCCTGATAAACAATCCGCCCGGCACCTATATTCATATGCCCGACTTCTGAATTTCCCATCTGACCGGCCGGCAGTCCGACATCTGTCCCGGAAGCACTTAAGCGACTGATCGGGTATTCTTGACGGAGACGATCTAAAACCGGAGTATTTGCCTGACAAGCAGCATTATTATCACAACTCTCTCTGATCCCCCAACCATCAAGGATAACCAATGCTACCGGTTCTGTTGCCATCTTATTTCCCCTGCTCACTCAGTAAAATCATCTTTGAACCGTCGAACAATTTAGCATTCTGTATCTGCTTCCGTTCTGGCAAGCTGAAAGAATCCCAGGTTTTACATTCAGGGCAACGGCTGTGCCACTCATTAAATCTGGCACCACAAGCAGAGCAGATAAAGCCAAGCAGCAAATGACTGTCAATACTCAGAGCTTTTTGATATTCAATGACTGCCTCATCAATGTTATTTCGCCGCCGTTGAGCTTCAGCCAGCAACAAATGTAACTTGGTAAAATCAACTCCCGAAGTCTCCAGATCGACCAAATGCTGCAGCGCTTCATCCACCATCTCCAAACGGAGACAGAGTCTGCCCAAATACAATTTGAGCAACAGATCTTCACTATCAACCTGCATCTGGCTGCGATAAAATGCCAGCAGTGCCGCAGGTTCTTCAGCATTAATATAAAGATCCTCCAAGCGCGCCAGGAATACACTTCTTTTCAGTGCCTTGTAACCATCCTGATAAACCTTGATAGCATCTGAGTCCCGCCCTGCCTGGTGGTACGCATCACCAAGAGTGACTCTGGCCGGGGTAAAGTTAGCATCTTTTTTGATAATATCACGGCAGACCTCAATCGCCCGATCCAGTTCACCAGCTTCAAAATTAGAACGGGCAATTTCGTAACGTAATTGCAGTAAAATTTGCTTTTCCGTATCCGTTTTCACCCCGGACTTTGATGTTTTAAGAATTTTCTTCTGTAGATCCAAAGCATCCTGCCAGTGCCCAAGATCCATCTGGATATCACGCAAAGCACGCATTGCTTTATGATTATTAGCATCACCATCCAGCAATTCTTTATAAATACCCATGGCCTCTTCTCGGCGGCCACTTTCTTCGTACGTTGTTGCTAGTTTAAATAGAACTTCTAGCCCTTTGGGATCAAGTTTACGCGCTTTCTGCAGCAACTCAATTCCCTCATCCGTATTCCCTTCCTGTAAAGCAACACTTGCCAGAGCCAAATGACCGTCGATCCGACTGGGATCACGATCTATCGATTTTTTCAGCAAAATTCGCGCTTTCCCCAAATCACCTGAAAGTAACTTACCAACGCCACTGCGGTAAATTGAACCGACCTCTTCAGCCTTTTTAAGACGTCGCCCCCCCTTCCAGTTACGAAAAGTGTAAAGAAAAGCACTGAGGAAATGTAAGCCATTGCCAATCAACAGACCAATCAATAATACACAAATCAACATAATGGCTGCTGGCAGGGTATAACTTAAATCGTTAGTCAGAAAAACCGTGATTTCACCGGGATTGATCCCCCAGAAGTAGAGAAATCCGATAGCAAAAACGATAAAAGCTAACACAAGCAAGGCAACTAGAATCATGACCATCTCCAAGCACACCCACAGTGTGGGTTACAGGGTTACTTATTCATTCACCAAATTTTTCTACTTCAGCTTTGCAGTCCACACAATAACGGGAAAAAGGACGAACCTCCATGCGGCGTGCTGGAATTTCTTCCTCACAGCGCATACAAAGACCATACACCCCTTGATCCATCCGTTCCAGAGCAGCATCAATATCCCGCACCCGGGATCGCTGTGTTTCGCTGAGATTCATCAATACTTCCTGATTATAGCTATTTGATGACATATCACCTATATCTGGTACACCATCTTTCCCTAAGGACTGTGATGCAGCGTAAGCACGTTCAGATTCGGCTAAAACTTCAGCGCGCATCTCCAATAGATGCGCTTTTATTTCTGCCAGTTCAACTTCATCCATCGCCTAATCCACCTCCATAAACACGACCTACCGATTATGGTAGGGCTCATTTTTAAGAATAGTACAACTTCGATAGAGTTGTTCGAGTAAAAACACTCTCGCCATTTGATGTGTAAAAGTCATTTTTGATAACGACAGTATCAAATCAGCCCGCTTGCGGACAGCAGGGTCAAGACCATAAGACCCTCCGATTATCAGGCACCAATTGCGCCCGCCATGGAGCATTTCTGCTGATAAAAGGTCAGCCACCTGCTCTGATCCCAGATTGCGGCCCCGCTCATCCAGGACAATTAAAAAGGCTCGATCAGGAATTTTTTCCAGAATCCGTATCCCCTCACGTTTAAGCAGTCCAGCCGTATCCCCTTTGCGCCCCCCTTTTTCTTCCTTTAGTTCAACAATATCCAGCGGAAAATAACGCTGAACCCGCCCGGCATAGTCAACTGCTGCCGCGCGCTGCCAGGCTTCTGTCAACTTACCAACACAAACCAGTCGCAGTTTCACCGGGTTTCTATCTGCGCTAACTCAACCTCTGGAGCTTCACTCCACAACCCCTCAAGGTCATAAAATTCACGAATCTGCGGTTGAAAAACGTGAACCATCAGGTCACCATAATCGAGTAACGCCCAGCGCCCTTGATCCATCCCTTCGATCGCTAGAGGCAAGGTAGCATGCTGATTCTTAAATTCTGTTTTGATGTTTTCAGCTATGGCTTGAACCTGACGATCAGAACGTCCTGAAACCAGCAACAAATAATCTGTCAGAGAGGAAAATCCCTTAACATCAATCAACTTGAGATTAATACCTTTTTTATCAAGTGCATAATCAACGGCTAATAGTGCTTTTTCTCTAGCTTGCAAATTCTTACCTTCTGTTTTGTTTTAAAGATAGAGCTGATGAGCTCTGATATATTTAAGTACGGGCAGCGGAACCAGTCCCCCGACATCCCGGTTCATCGACAATTTCTGACGGATTTCTGTAGAAGAAATATCACGGCAGGTATGTGCGACTGTAAGCAAAGAAAATCCACTATCAAACCGGAGATTTTTCGAGTCGGAATCATAGCAGAAGCGGTCTGCAATGGCAACCGGCAGTAACTCTTGTAATGAACCGACAAACCCGGGTCTGGCTGCCACCACAATATGGGCAAATTCAAACAGGCGGGGATAGTCTTTCCAAAGGGCAATCTCCTGAAAGGAATCAAGCCCCATAATAAAAAAATATTCGTGCTGCGGATAAGTTTCAGATAATTGTTGCAAGGTGTCAACTGAGTAGCTCGTACCACCTCGGCGCCCCTCAATATCGTTGCTACAAAACAATGGATAATCAGCCAGAGCTGCTTCTACCATCGCCAACCGATGGGCAAAGGAAACCTCAGTTGCAAGCTGTTTATGCGGTGGTTTACAGGTTGGGATAAACCAGACTTGCTCCAAATTGCAACTGTTCTGAACCTCTTCAGCGATATACAGGTGGCCAAAATGGATTGGATTAAACGTACCGCCAAGGAGTCCAATACGCATACAATCTCCGTTATTCTCGAATTTGGCCATCCCCGAGAACAATAAATTTACGCGTCGTCAGGTCTTCAAGCCCCATTGGCCCAAAAGAATGCAGCTTGCTCGTCGAAATTCCAATTTCGGCGCCCAGACCCAGCTGGTTTCCATCTGAGAATCGGGATGAGGCATTGACCATCACGACACTAGAGTTAATTTCGTGCAGAAAACGCTGCGACAACCGATAATCATTTGTCACAATCACCTCGGTATGGAGAGAGCTGTAAGTTTCTATATGTTCGCGAGCCTGCTCATAGCTTTCAACGATCCGTACGGCCAGAATCAACTCAAGATATTCCGCATGCCAATCCTCTTCCGTTGCCGGGATCAGGTCAGCGACAACCTTCTGCGCTTCTTCACAACCCCGGAGTTCAACTCCAGCTTTACGCATAGAGTGCACAATCCGGGGCAGAAATTCAGCTGCGCAATCACGATGAATCAACAGGGTTTCCAGCGCATTACAAACCCCGGGGCGCTGCACCTTGGCATTCAGACAGATGTCCTCCGCCATGTTTAAATCTGCGGCGGCATCGACATAGGTGTGGCAGACCCCTTTATAATGTTTAATAACCGGGATCCGAGAATTTTCGGCAACGAAGCGAATTAAACCCTCACCACCACGTGGAATAATCAGGTCAATCTGCTCTTCTAATTTAAGCAGTTCAGTTACGGCATTTCGATCACTTGTTGTCACTACCTGTAACGCCGTTTGAGGCAAACCAAATTGCTTCAACACCCGTTGCAACATTAAACCAATCGCCCGATTCGAGTGAATTGCCTCCGAACCGCCTCGCAGAATCACTGCGTTGCCACTTTTTAAGCATAACCCTGCAGCATCGGCAGTCACGTTGGGTCGAGACTCATAGATAATACCGATCACCCCAAGAGGTATCCGTCGCCGGCCAACCTGGATACCATTGGGGCGTAACCACATACCAGTAATTTCCCCAACCGGATCAGGCAGTGCAGCAACTTCGCGCAAGCCAGTTGCCATTCCTTCAATCCGCTCCGCTGTCAATGTCAGGCGATCGAGCATTGCTGAAGACATCCCATGTTCACGCGCCAGGAGGAGATCTTTTTCATTTTCCACCTGCAACTGCGATTCAGCTGATTCCAGCGTCACCGCCATTTCCAACAATAACTTATTTTTTAGCCCTGAGGATAGGTTGGCCATCAACCGTGAGGCCTTTTGGGCAGCAACAGCTAACCCAAGCATCTCTCCACGAATAGCCATCAATCAACCTCCTCTTCATCGGTGACTGTCAATACTAAATTATCCCGGTTCACCACTTCGTCACGATATTTATAACCAAGGACTTTTTCAATTTCAATGCACTGTTTCCCCATGATCTGTAAAGTTTCTGCCAGAGAATAACTGACCACCCCGCGGGCAAACTCTTCACCATCACACTTACACAGCCGCACCGCATCACCCCGTTCAAAACCACCTTCAACGCCACAAATTCCAGATGGCAACAAACTTTTTCCCGCTTTGATAACAGCTCGTTGACCACCTTCATCAATAAGCAATTTTCCACGTGGTTTTTTGGAAAAGGCGATCCAATGTTTTTTTGCTGTCAATTTAGATTGTGCGGGAAGAAAATAGGTTCCAACCTCTTCCCCGGCAAAAATCCGAGAGAGGATATTTGCACTGCGACCATTGACAATCAGGGTTCCAACCCCGCTAAGTGCGGCTCGTTTTGCCGCTTTTAACTTGGTACCCATCCCCCCGGTTCCAAGATTCCCTCTGGAATCCCCTCCCATCGCCTCAATATTTGGAGTGACTCGTTCAACCACAGGAATCAATTGCGCCTCGGGATTGCCTACTGGATCCGCATCGAAAAAACCATCGACGTCAGAGAGAATGATCAACAGATCGGCTTCAACCAGATTGGTCACCAGAGCAGAAAGGTTATCATTATCACCAAAGCGGATTTCCTCAACCACAACCGTGTCATTTTCATTCACAATCGGTGTGACACCATATTCAAGCAGAGTCATGACCGTATTGCGTGCGTTCAAGTAGCGGCGCCGGTTGGATAAATCATCCCGGGTTAATAAAACCTGGGCGACATTGTATTTCTGAGCTTGAAATGTTTCTTTGTATTCGTGGATGATGCGTGTTTGCCCTATGGCTGCCGCTGCCTGTTTTTGTGGTATAGTCTGTGGTCGTCCGAAAATTCCCAGTTGCCCTTTCCCGGCGGATACGGCACCTGAAGAAACCACCACCACTTCCAGCCCACGATCAAGCAGGTGGCAAATATCTGTCGATATTGCAGCAACCTGGGCATTTTCCAGCCCTTCAGCATTGGATATGACTCCGCTGCCAATTTTTATAACGACCCGTCTGACATGTGCAAGCAACGCCTTACGCATAACCCCTCACTTCAATCATTAGATTCAATTTTGCAAAGCAGAAATGACCAGCTAAATCTGCACTAAAAGTATCAGGCTTCGCGCAACCGATCAAGCTCATTACCGACTGCCGTGACCAGTTCCTTCAAACCCTCTCTAGTCACCGCTGACACGGGAAATACTGCATAACCAAGCGCTTCAAAACGCTCTCGCAGCGGCACGACAAGCTCACGGACCTCAGGGACATCGATCTTGGTCAGGACTATAATTTGTGGCTTGCCTGTCAGAGAGTCATCATAGCACTTCAACTCATTATTGATCATTTCGAAATTTTCGAACGGATCGCCTTCCTGCATACAAGAAGTATCTACCAGATGAAGAAACAGATCGGTGCGTTCAACATGGCGGAGAAACCGGGTACCCAGTCCTTGCCCTTCACTCGCCCCGGCAATTAAACCCGGGATGTCAGCCATGACCATCGTTTTAAAACCACCATACGGGACAACTCCGAGATTGGGCACCAAAGTCGTAAAAGGGTAATCAGCAATCTTTGGCTTGGCAGCAGATAGTGATGAGATCAAAGTTGACTTGCCAGCATTTGGCAACCCGACCAGTCCAATATCTGCCAGCAATTTTAATTCCAGACGCAAGGTTTTGACTTCACCTGCAATCCCCGGCTGGGCATGCCGTGGAGCGCGGTTGGTACTGGTCGCAAATCGAGCATTTCCACGCCCTCCCTTTCCACCAGGAAGAAACAGCAGTGGTTCCCCAACCACGGTTAGATCGGCAAGAAGTTCATTGGTCTCATCATCATAGACGAGCGTTCCCTGTGGCATTCGCAATTCAAGGGATTGGCCATTTTTGCCATGCTTGGTTTTACCCAGGCCGGGGGCACCATTTCCGGCCTTACAATGGTGGAGATAACGATAATCAAGAAGGGTTGAAAGGGCTTCATCTACAATAAAGTAGACACTTCCACCATCACCGCCATCACCGCCATCAGGACCACCGCGGGGAATAAACTTCTCACGCAGGAAAGAAACACATCCGCGTCCACCATCCCCGGCTTTGACCTCAATTTTAACCTGATCGACAAATTTCATAAATCTCTCTGCTCTTTTACTTAAAACGGAAGAACCCGGTGACCGCATCAGCGATCCCGGGTTCTTCATAAATATTTCACCTTAAAACTGATCAGGCAGTGTAAACACTAATATGCTTACGTCCTTGGGCTTTCGTTTCAAACTTTACTACCCCATCAATCAGCGCAAACAAGGTATAATCCTTGCCGCAACCAACATTGGTACCAGGGTGAAAAGTGGTTCCATGCTGGCGCACCAGAATTGAACCTGCTGAAACTTCCTGACCACCATAACGTTTAATCCCGAGCCGTTGACCAGCACTATCACGACCATTTCGGGAACTACCAGCAGCCTTTTTATGAGCCATGAGATAGCCTCCTTAAGCTTCGATTGACGCGACTTTTAGTCGAGTAATGAGTTGACGATGGCCGTTTTTTTTACGATACCCTTGACGCCTCTTGGATTTAAAAACAAGAATTTTCTTGTCTTTCTCCTGAGCAACAATCTGTGCCCTAACTTTAGCACCTGGTACGAGAGGTGTTCCGAGTTTAACCTCTGCGCCACCGACCATGAGGACTTGATCGAGTTCAATGGTATCACCCACTGCACCGTCAAGCATTTCGACCTTAAACAGATCGCCTTCGGAAACTTTATACTGTTTGCCTCCGGTCTTGATCACCGCATACATTATCACTATTCTCCTGTAAAAAAAGAGCTATAAATTGCATCCACATAAATTGTGCTGCAACGGCGCACTATATATGGTTGATTGATTCTCTGTCAAGAAAAAATACGTACTTTCATCCACACGTATCAAACGAAAAAAAGGCTCACACATCACTGTGAGCCTTTTAAGCTGAGAGGATAAATGCTGCCTAAAGCAGGGTAGCGACCGCTGACTTAGCTGCCGCCAGAAGACTTTGGGGCAATACACCAATCAAGATAATGACCAGAATGAAAAAAGTTCCCAGAATCTTAGTCCCAAAGGGAAGAACGATAACTTCTTTTTCAGAATCAGCGGCGCAATAAGCCGCTCTCGCCATCTTCAAGTAGTAAAAAGCCGCAACGGCCGCATTTATCACCGCAATAATGACCAAAGCATAGAACCCCTGATGAAGGGCTCCAGTAAACAGCATAAATTTACCAATAAAACCAATGGTTGGCGGAACCCCTGCCATACTAAATGCAGACACCAAGAGGGTTAATGCCAATAGTGGAGAGCGGCGTGACAAACCTTTAAGATCATCAAAGGTTACGTTTTCACCCTTGGGAGAGACATTGTAAATAACATAGAACACGCCGAGGTTCATCAACAGATAACCAATAACGTAAAATACTGCTGCCGCCATCCCCATCTCATCGGCAGTTAAAATACCCAGCATCACATAGCCAGCATGAGCGATACTGGAATATGCAAGCAACCGTTTCAGATCCGTTTGCACCAATGCGCTGAGGTTACCCAGAGTCATCGACAATACGGCAAGAGTCGCTAAAACCCAGGTCACTTGAGTAATATCAACTCCTGCAACAGCAACAAACCGTAACAGCAATAAAACGGCTGCAACTTTGGGAACTGTTGCAACAAAACTGGAGGTTTCATTTGCTGCACCCTGATAGACGTCAGGTGCCCAGAAATGCATAGGAAACATGGCTAACTTATAGAAGAACGCAATCATTACTAAAATAACAGCAAAGACTGCTAGAGGTTGTGTCGCCACAAGCCCCGGCATTATCTCCTGAAGTTCTGACAGATATGTGGTGTGTGCTAAACCGAAGACATAGCTCATTCCATACAGAGTCAGACCGGTAGACACGGCACCAAAGAGGATATATTTAATTCCAGATTCGACATGAATCCGACCTTGACCACGGCGGAAGGGGATCACTACATATAAAGCATAAGACGAAATTTCCAGACTGAGTAAAATCGTTAATAGCTCTACAGAACTGCTTAAGAACATCAGCCCCATAGCACTTATTGCCAGAAACATATTGTATTCTGTGTGTAATTTTTCTTCGATACCAATCAAACCAGAGCCAAGCATGAAAACCAGAAACAGTCCCAATACAATTACGACCTTGAATAATTGAGAAAGAGCATCTAACTGGTAGACACCATAAAACATGAGTCCATGGGTATCAATACTAGCGACAGTAATAACCAGCGTGATCGCGGTCAGTACCAGACTAACTGCCTGAACAGTACCGGTTCGAAAGTTGCCAAGGGTCATGAAAAATAGGATCAGAACCGTCAGCATCAGGGATATTTCTGGGATAAAAATCGTGTTTAACATAAATATTGATCCGATTCTTTGGTTAAAAGAGGTTCTTGATCCAAGTCCCAGCATTTTCCAGCAGGGCATGACTCTCGCCATGATGAACAGCTTCCGGCATTACACTTCCAACATCAATCTGGTGGATTAAATGGGTCACGGTACTATCCATCATATCCAGCAACGGTGTTGGATGAAGACCGATCCAAAAAACAAAAATGGTTAAAAATGCCAGTTGAGCGATCTCCCGGAAATTACAATCGAACAGAAGTCGCTTGCGCTCTTCCGCATGCTCCCCATGGGGGACATGACCATCTGAATCATCCCAAACCATTTTTTGCATCAAGCGCAACATGTAGGCAGCAGCAAGAATTGCCCCGAGAATTGCAAATGCGCCAACCAGTGGAAACTTACTGAAAGCACCAAAAAGCACCAGAAATTCACCGACAAAACTGTTGGTTCCCGGAAATGCTAACGAGGACAGGGAGAATATGCCTAAAAATGTGACATAGATCGGCATAAACATCCCCAGCTTACTGTTATCAGAAATTTCACGGCTGTGGGTTCGCTCGTAAATAATCCCGATCAGGATAAATAGAGCACCGGTCGTTACCCCGTGATTAAGCATCTGGAGCATGGCACCTTTTATTCCGGCATCATTTAAGAGAAAGATTCCTAGAGTGACAAACCCCATATGCCCAACTGATGAATAAGCTATCAGTTTTTTGATATCTGATTGACCTAAGGCCAGATAGCTTCCGACAATAATACTGACTAATGACAGGAAAAGCAGATACGGCATGCAGTAGACCGTAGCCGCTGGAGCCATTGGCAAACAGAAGCGCAAGAATCCATAACCGCCCATTTTAAGCAAAATACTGGCGAGGATAACAGATCCGGCAACTGGAGCCTCAACGTGGGCAGCAGGCAACCAGGTATGGAATGGAAACATTGGCATCTTAATAGCGAAGCCGATAGCACAAGCCAGGAATATCCACATTTGAAACGCAAAGCTGTAGCTCTGATCCATCAACTCAGGGATAAAGAAGGTTCCTGTTGTGATATACATGGCAATAATTGCCACCAGCAGAAAGATACTGCCGGCAAAGGTGTAGAGAAAGAACTTGATCGATGCATAATCTTTACGTGCTCCACCCCAGATCGCAATGATCAAGTACATCGGAACCAGCATACCCTCCCAGAAAATGTAGAACAGCACCGTATTCAAGCTGACAAAAACTCCGAGCATGGCGGTTTCCATCAACAGTGTGACGATAACAAACTCTTTCCAGCGGGTCTTGATGTAAGTCCATGAACAGAGAAAGCAAAGTGGCATCACCAACGTAGTAAGTAACACCAGCAAGACGCTGATTCCATCGACACCGACGACATAATCAAGATCCAAAGCAGGAAACCAGTGGCGCAGCTCAGCAAACTGATATTTCGCTGTGGTCTGGTCAAAATGGGTCCACAATGGCAGTGATATGAGTGCCGTGACCAGAGTGACTGCCAGTCCCCAGAATTTAAGCAGCGTATCGCCACGTAAAAACATAGCGACAATAGCTCCGACCACCGGCACTATCAGCAGCAACGATAAAATCGGAAAATTCAGTGTATTCAGGATTAAATAGTTTTCCATGACTTCCTACTGTCTTAAGTAATTGCCTAGCCGTTAATCAACGGACAAATTCAGATCAGAACCACAACGATGAGCACTATAAATACCAGAACCACTGCGGCACCAATATAATGCTGCAATTTCCCGGTCTGAAACTGGCGCACCTGTTCTCCACCTTCAACAACACCACGGGCACTTCCATCAAGAGCCCAGTCGATCCCTTCCCAATCAAACCAGGATAAAGCTCGTGCCAAAGCCATAGTCAAGCGCAAACCAATGGTTTTATAGACATTGCTGATCCATTCATTGGTAGCATTAACCGGTTTGCGAGCAAACCACATAAACCAGCCAGCACCGCGGCGATAGAACCAGTCAAGATCAAGGTTCGAAACATCGTGAGGCTTAAGATACTTAACCATGAGATAAAAACCCAGACCGGTAAAACCGAGAAGCTGGAAAGTCTCGGAAAGGTGAAAACTGGTATAAGGATGATAATTAACTGCATAAGGCAGCATGTTATAGAGATAATCGGGGTAAACGCCGAGGAAAATACACATAAAGGCTGCCATGAACATAGCAACCTGCATATTCCAATGGGCTTCTTTCGGTTTCAGACCAGAATCGTTGGGGCCAAACCAGATGTAGTAGGGAAGCTTGATTCCAACTGAGAGAAATGTGCCGACTGCAGCCAGAAGCAACATAATCATGATAAAGGTCTGATTATCTGCTCCAGCAGCTGAAATAATCATTGATTTACTGATAAAACCACTGGTCAGCGGGAATCCCGAAATAGCAATACCACCAATCACCGTGAAAATCATCGAGATTGGCATGTACTTGTAAAGCCCGCCGAGTTCACTGAGCTTGGAACGTCCTGTCATCTCAAGAACACTCCCAACCCCCATAAACAGCAGCGCTTTGTAAAGGATATGGGCATAAGCGTGGGCGCAGGCTCCATTGATTGCCATCTCGGTTCCAATACCAACAGCACAGACCATGTAACCGACCTGACTGACGATATGATAAGCCAGGATGCGCCGAGCATCATTTTCAATAACCGCGTAAAAGACCCCATAGAGAGTCATAATAGCGCCAAGTATCGCCAAAGCCTGAAAACCGGCAAAACCACGGGCAAGGACATAAACAGCGGTTTTCGTCGTAAAGGCACACATAAAAACTGCGCCGGTAACCGTTGCTTCAGGATATGCATCGGGCAACCATGCGTGAATCGGCGGAACCGCTGCGTTCAACATAAAGCCGATCATGATGATATATTGAGCCAACGTTGCAGAATCAGGGGCGAACGAGACAAAGGTCAAGTCACCACCATTCTGATAGTGGAGAAATATTCCACCCAACAGAATCAACCCGCCGAAGGTATGAACCAGAATGTAGCGATACCCGGCATCGATGGACTTCCTCGTCTTGCGATACCAGACCAGAAAAACCGAAGCAACCGCCATCAGTTCCCAAAAAATAAATACCGTCAGGTAATCCCCTGCCAGGGTTGTCCCGAGGGAACCTGCCACGTAAAGCCATGCGGCTATGTGCTGTCCACTATCCTTGATATGCAAACCGAAAATAGTACCGATCAACGCCATCAAAGTGAACACATGGAGAAAGACCGTCGTCAGCTGATCAACCCGCCCGAACTGAAGATCAAAACCGAGCCATTCAACCCTTCCGAACGATTCAGGCAGATAATGAATCTGCATGAACGCAATCAGCGGTATGAGTACCAACCAGACTTTCTGGATTCGCAATAACTTAGCCAAGGGGAGCAGCAGCGCACCAATAATAAATATGGTGGCTGGGTGCATAAAAATACTACTTGTCATAATGATCCTTATCCCTCTCCAGCCATACGTGCGACAGCCCTTTACAGAAAACAATCATCCCCAGACAGCCGACCACCCCGAACACGGCGAAAAAACCGATGATCTCATCCCCCCAAAAGTGGGCATGATGGCGTTCAGCAAAGAAATCGAATCCAACCGCAAAAGCCAGATAAGCCATCAGCGACCATTTCAACAAACCGGGTCTTTCACGCAAGTACGTTAAAAAATTAACAATCATGACTTCACCATAAGGTTAATGAGATCCAAAAACAAATTTGGATAGACACCCATCAGTACCGAAACAACCCCCGTGATAAACAGCGGGACAACCATAAACATGATCAGAGGGCGGCTCTCAAGACTGCCGGTCAGCCCTTCATCGGCAGGGAGTGGCTTACCAAAAAAGGCTTTAAGAACCACCGGGATAAAATAACCGGCGTTGAGTAAACTACTCACCAGCAAGACACACAACAATATCCAATTATGCAGATCGATAGTCCCTAATGCCAAATACCATTTTGTGACAAAGCCACCCACCGGAGGGACACCGATCATCCCCAGTGAAGCAAGCCCGAATGCTGACATAGTCCAGGGCATTCTCTTGGCAAGCCCCCCCAGCTCAGAGATATCCTTCTTCCCACTGGCAACAAAAATACAACCGGCGGCAAAGAACAGGGTGATTTTAGCAAAAGCGTGATTAGCTATATGGATTAATCCACCGGTAATCGAATTCGGGGTTAGCATCGCAACGCCCAGAACGATATAAGACAGCTGGCTGACGGTTGAATAGGCTAATCGGGCTTTGAGGTTGGTCTTGGTTATAGCAATGACCGAAGCAGTTAGAATGGTAAATGACACAAAATATGCGGTCATCAACCCCAACCCCGTCTCATGAAGAATGTCGGTACCAAAAACCGACAACATCACCCGGCAGAGTGAGAATACGCCGACCTTGACAACAACAACCGCATGCAGCAAAGCACTGACTGGAGTCGGTGCAACCATGGCGTCAGGCAACCAGTTATGCAGAGGCATAATGCCCGCTTTTGCAAAACCGAACAGACAGAGCAGATAAGCGATACCGACCACAAAACGATCCGCATCCGGCGGGAAAATTCCATGTGCAATGCTAGCAGAGTTGAAATCAAGAGTTCCACAAAGAACATAGATGATCACCATCGCCGGCAGGAGAAACGCCTTCGAAGTAAACATCAGATAAATTATATATTTTTTGGCGCCGGCGTAACCCTCTTCATCCTGATGGTGCATAACCAGAGGATAGGTAAAAATAGAGACTATTTCGTAGAATAAATACAGGGTAAACAGGTTGCCGGCAAATGCGGCACCCATCGCAGCACCAACCGAAACTGCATAACAAACATAAAAACGGGTCTGAGCATGCTCATCAAGTCCACGCATATAGCCGATACAATAAAGACTGGCTAAAATCCACAAAAAGGACGCCACCATAGCAAAAATGATCCCGAGAGGATCCAGATTCAGCTTGACAGTGACTCCGGGATAGAGCTCAAACAAAGTGTACTGAAGCTGATCTCCCCCGAGAATAACCGGCAAAAAAGACATGACAGAAACAAACGTCAGGATCGCGCCGATAACCGACAAGCCATCGCGCACATTCTCTTTTTTACCCGCAATCAGAACAAGCAAAGCCGTAATCATCGGGATCAATGTTGTTATAATAATTTTGCTGGTAATAATTGTGTTCATTGCATGTTCTTTCTCAAATGGTGTGTCGTACTAGCAGAGCTGCGTGACTGCCGTTAGCAACTATAAAAACGTCGAGGGACAAAATCACATTTTCATATCCTGAAGGTTTTCAGGATCTTCACTACGATACTTGCGGTACACCGCAATGATAATACTGATCACAATTGCCGCCTCTGCTGCGGCAATTCCCATAATGAACAAAACAAAAATCTGTCCAACCGCCGGATTAGGAGCAACAAAGCTATTAAATGCCATAAAGTTCAAAGCAGCCCCATTGAGAATAAATTCGCTTGAAATCAGCATACCAATCAGTGAGCGGTGCTGGATCATCCCGTATAAACCGATAACCAACAAAACAGCTGAAATAATCAGATAGGTATTCAAGTTGCCACTGATCATCATGACGTTTTCCCTTCCCGGCCGCCACGTGCCAGAATAATGGAACCAAGAATAGCTGTCAGCAAGATAACTGAAATCAATTCAAAGGCTAAACAGTACTGTAACAACAGGCTTTCTCCGACAAACTCTATCGACATATCGCCAACTTTTTCTGTTGCCACAGTAAATTCGGTTCGAGTGATTGTCGCAACAAACAAAGCAATGAAGCCGGCTGAACAAGTGAGCAAAGCCAACGGCAGATTTCGCCCAGTCAGGTGCTTAGCAGCCAATTGATCCGGGGTATTCCCTAACATGACTCCGAGGACAATGATGATACATACGGCACCAACATAAATCAGGATCTGCATCATCGCCAGGAACGGGCTGCCAAGATGAAAATAGAGACCCGCAACGCCAAACAGTGTGGCAGCCAAACCCAAAACAGCATGCATAAGCAGTTTTGACCTGACGGTCATAATGCCACCAGTAAATGTCAAAATGACCAAAGCATAAAAGAGGACTTCAGCGAGGTACTTATAAACGATCATTCCCGTTCCTCCACTCTCTTTAAGAGATCGAAGTGAAATTGTTCACGAGTAGAACCCGCCAGTTCATACTCGTTAGAGTAATCGAGAGCCTTGGTCGGGCAAACTTCGACACATGCGCCACACAGACTGCATTTAGTGAAATCAAGAGTAAATATTGTCAGCACTTTCCCCTTAACCCCCTCACGCTTTTCACCCTCAACAACAATACAATCGGAGGGACATTCACGCATGCAACTACCGCAAGAAATACACTTGTGCGCACCGGTATCGGCAAACTTGATCAGATCAATATGACCACGGTAGTTGGGGGTGACCACGATTTTTTCGCGTGGATACTGGACAGTAACAATCGGTGAGACCAGCGCCTTGATGGTGACTTTCAAGCCAAGGATCAGGCTCCATGCTCCCGTAAACAATTCCGAAAAATAGGATTTCATAGCAGCTTCACCATCACGACAGTAATAAGGAGGTTGACCAGTGCAAATGGAATCAGATACTTCCAGCAAAAGTTCATCAACTGATCAAAACGGGTCCGGGGATAGGTCCAACGAATCCAGACGAGAAAAAACATCAGAGAATAAACCTTCAACATAAACCAGATAATCCCGCTGTACTCAAAATAGGGGAGCGGAATCCCGGAACTGCCACCAAGAAAGAATACCGTGGCAACACTGCTGACTATGAACATATTGGCATATTCAGCCAACACGAACAGACTGAAACTCATACCACTATATTCAGTATGAAACCCGGCAGTAAGTTCACTCTCGGCCTCAGGCAAGTCAAAGGGTGCCCGGTTGGTTTCAGCAACAATAGAAACCAGATAAATCAAAAAAGCCAAAGGCTGGATGACGATAAACCAGACGGGGCTTTGCGCAGCAACAACCGCTTTCAAGCTAAAGGAATTGGTCATAAAGACAACCGCCAGCAATGAAAGCAGCATTGGAATTTCGTAGGCAACGTTCTGGGAAACTGCCCGGAAAACACCAAACAGGGAGTATTTATTATTAGAAGCCCAACCACCTATCAAAATTGCCAGAAGGTTTATTGAGGCGAGGGCCAAGATCACCAATAATCCTATATCCAGATCAAACCCTTGAATTTTTTCACTGAATGGCAGAACCAGAAGCGGCACAAAAACCGGAGCAAAAGCAAGCAGTGGAGCAAACCGGAACAGGAGCGGATCAGCCTTGGCGGGCACCACCAGTTGTTTACCCATCAATTTCAGACCGTCAATCACCAACTGATAAATGCCATGCGGACCAACTTCCATCGGACCGGGACGAAGCATGATGTGACCCGCCAGTTTTCGCTCGGCATAACCCATCACCAGAGCATTACCAAATACGATAACGGCGCCGCACACGGCACAGACAACAATCCGAATCAGCTCCGGAAGAATACTATAAAAGGTTTCCATATACCCTACCTGTCAATCTCGGGGATAACCAGATCAAGAGCCCCCATGGCTGATACGACATCTGAAAGGAGCATCCCCTGACACATCTCAGGGATAACACTCAGATTGGAATATGACGGTGTTCTCACTTTGAGACGATACGGGACATCTGATCCATCAGAAACAAGATAATACGAAAGCTCGCCACGTGGTGCTTCAACCGAGCTGTTATAATCACCAGCAGGAATTTTCAACTTTTTTGGCACCTTAGCAGCCATAATCGGACCTTCTGGCAATCCATCTAATGCCTGCTCAATAATGCGCAGACTCTGTTCCATTTCATGAAAACGAACCATAAAGGATGCCATACAGTCACCCTTGGTTCCAGTTGGAATTTCAAAATCAAATTTTGAGTAAATTGAATAGGGTTCTGCCCGACGCATATCGTAGGCGACACCGGTACCGCGTAACAATGGACCGGTAATCCCATAACGTGCGCAGATATGTGGAGTGAGCTCACCCACGTCAATTAAACGTTTCTGGAGAATAATATTGCCATTGACCAGATCTTCATACATCGGGAATCGACTGCGTAACCGCTTGATAAAAGCCCTGGTTCCGGTTACAAACTTTTCATCGATATCCTTGCTCACCCCACCGACCCGAAAGTAGCAATAGGTTAAACGTGAACCGGTAACATCTTCGAGAATATCAAGAATGTGCTCACGATCATCAAAGGAGTACATAATCGGGGTAAATGCACCCAGATCGAGCAAATAAGCTCCATACCAAAGCAGGTGGCTCTGGATTCGGTTAAGCTCAGAGGTAATAACGCGAATGTACTCAACCCGCTCCGGCACTTCAATTCCGGCAGCTTTCTCCAACAGCTGAGCAAATCCATGATTATAAATTAACGCACCCAGATAATCCATCCGTGCCGTATTCGGCATAAATGATTTGGCCGGCTTGAACTCGGCAATTTTTTCGTGACAACGATGCCCATAACCCAGCACCGGTAAAAGGTTCATCGCATATTCACCCTCAAGCTCCAACAGCACCCGCAAGACACCGTGGGTACTTGGATGCTGTGGTCCCATATTCAGTACATAGCGATGATGTCTATCGTCTTCCAGTGCTTTAACATCCATGGACATCAGCTCTGCTCCTGACTTTTGACGGCTGCAGGTTTAACTTCGGGCTTGGGTGCAGGTTTAGCCTTGGGTGCGGGTGCTGGTTCAGGGGGCTTGCGCCTCACAGCATCGACATCTTTGAGCTTGGCTTCTGCCTTCAGCAGTGGTTTCAGATCGACATCTTCTTCCGGCAGGATCAACGGTTTAAGATAGGGATGACCAATAAACACAACACCATGAAAATCACGAGTTTCACGCTCGTGCCAGTTAGCGCCCTGATAGATATCAGAGATGGTTGGCATTTCAACTTTATCATCAACAAAAGCACGCGCCAGCACCCTGCAACGGGTTTCAAAATGGGCAAACTGATAAACCACCTCAATAGCTGGAGTCACATGCACCGCCATCAGGTCAACCAGATAAAACCCTTCATCAAGCATCAAGGTTGCAAAATCACGAACCTTGTCACACTCAAGACAGACATTGTAATCATGCCCACTGACCGCATACTCAACATCTTCGACAGCCGTTGACAGCTCCTGCCACTGTTTTTTTACTTGATTAATATCCATTGTTCTACGCTCCCTCCGGCATCTTGTTCTGCGGGAACGGGAAACGCTTGCCGGTAATTTTCTCTTGTAATTGCAGAATACCTTCAATCAAAGCTTCTGGGCGTGGTGGACAACCGGGAATATAAACATCAACAGGAATCAGCTTATCAACACCAAGGACAACATCGTAGTTTGCCTCAACATCAAAGGGGCCACCCGCCACAGCACAGTTTCCCATAGCAATAACGTAGCGAGGTGCCGGCATTTGCTCATACAAAGTCACTAGAGCAGGAGCCATTTTGCGGTTCACTGTGCCGGCAACAATCATCAGGTCGGACTGTCGCGGAGAAGGGCGAAACACCTCTGCTCCATAGCGGGCCAAATCAAAACGAGCCATACCACAGCACATCATCTCAATAGCACAGCAGGAGAGGCCAAACGTAAGGGGCCAGAGAGAATTGGCTCGACACAGATCAAAAATCGCATCAGACAACTTCATCCGGATCAGAGGGGGTGCCTCTGAAATCTTGGTTCGCTGCGGAGAAGCGCCATCATAGCGCTCTATACACTCCTTGGTATAGGAGTGGACGTTTAGCAGGCTTTTCTTCTGTTCGGCCACGTAAATACTCCCTTAGCCCAGGCATAAACAATCGCCAGAGACAAAATACCAACAAAAATTACAATTTCAGAAATTCCCCGTACCGCCGACACCTTGTCAAAGGCAGTGGCGACTGGAAAGAGGTACAGAACATCAACATCAAAGGCCAGAAAAATGAGGGCATAGAGGTAGTAAGAAACATCAAAACGGATATTCCATGCCGTGCCAAAGGGATCCATACCACACTCGTATGTATCACGAGTTTTACCAAACAGCTCACGCGGCGCAAAAAGCATAGAAATAATCAGTGGAGCCAGGCCACAGATGATTCCCACCAGCAAAAGCGCCCACACATACATATACTCAACTAAATATTGTTCGATCATTACGATCCATGCCTCCACAGAGGAAATCCGCACGCTGGAGAGCTCTTATTGAAACTGCGCTCCTTCGCACATTTTGAATGTGTATTTACACATTTTCAAGCAGTATAGACAAAACACGTATCTTCTAACGGAACGGCTCTTTCTTGTCAAGAATTTTATTATTATGATTTAGGTACTAACAAGACACCAATACAGACTATCTTCATAACTATTTGTTTTTAAAGTTTATTTTAAAGGAATACATCTTTGATTCTCACATTTTTTCTCGTTTCAGTGTGAATACTGTATACAGTTTAAGGCGGGGAAAGTACTGGATTAAATTACCCGGATTGGTCATCTTTCGCGTGAGAGTGAGAACCTGTTATGACCATCTTGTCCCCCACGAACAGATAATTCTGTTCGTCTCCACGAGGGAAGCGATGCATCTTTGCTTATTTAGATTGTCACTTGCGTAGCCAACAGGTCATCCCCGCGGATGTGGGGAACATAAGTTAGATAAAGTGTCCAGAATGGCGCCAGTTTAATTATTATTGCAGTAAATAAAAGAGAAAACTATCAGCAGAGATTTCAGTTCAGAAAAAAATAATGTTGAGAGAGGGTATGGGTTCGCATGTTATGTTGAGGAATTAGTGATGCCGATATATGAAGTGAGGAAATTGCGTTGGATAAGAGTTTTAATTGAGTTATTTAAGAATGTCCCGCCCGGTAGTATTCCATCGTTTCAATCCACGCCCCCGCGAAGGGGCGACGCTGATCTCTTGGTTTTTACCAACTGGTCGGTCAAGTTTCAATCCACGCCCCCGCGAAGGGGCGACGGTTGACCAGTATAAAGGTCTTGAGTCAGGATATGTTTCAATCCACGCCCCCGCGAAGGGGCGACGAGAAACTTATGCGGCAACCGGTGGCCTATCTATTGTTTCAATCCACGCCCCCGCGAAGGGGCGACTCGGCTGGTGCAAATGCTACTGCTGCGCGATATGGTTTCAATCCACGCCCCCGCGAAGGGGCGACCGGGAAAGGGATACCGGAAACGTCCCGGTAGAAAGTTTCAATCCACGCCCCCGCGAAGGGGCGACGATTTTCAAACATCTGACCCGAACGAATTTGAGAGTTTCAATCCACGCCCCCGCGAAGGGGCGACATTGTGCCAGTGTGGAAACTGTGAGTGCCAGTGTGTTTCAATCCACGCCCCCGCGAAGGGGCGACCTTCGATGCTTAAATCCTCCCATTCATCGCGGCTGTTTCAATCCACGCCCCCGCGAAGGGGCGACAAGTGGGGATAGTAGGTTTTGTTTAAATTGGAAAGTTTCAATCCACGCCCCCGCGAAGGGGCGACCCATTTCTGCTGCTCTAGGTGAGGTGCAATGGGTGTTTCAATCCACGCCCCCGCGAAGGGGCGACCCTGTGCCTATATCTATCTCCAGCCAATCAGGATGTTTCAATCCACGCCCCCGCGAAGGGGCGACAAACTATAGGTTTCAAGCTGGAAGTCGTCAAATGGTTTCAATCCACGCCCCCGCGAAGGGGCGACTGACAACGCTGCCTGGTTGTTTCTCAATGCGAAAGTTTCAATCCACGCCCCCGCGAAGGGGCGACTCAAGAGCTTCGACCCGCTCAATACCTATTTTGTGTTTCAATCCACGCCCCCGCGAAGGGGCGACGCACAGGAGATAGAGATGGAAGAAGTAAGAAGATGTTTCAATCCACGCCCCCGCGAAGGGGCGACACCAAGATTACTTTCAACAAAGCCGATGATTATGTTTCAATCCACGCCCCCGCGAAGGGGCGACACCAAGATTACTTTCAACAAAGCCGATGATTATGTTTCAATCCACGCCCCCGCGAAGGGGCGACAACAAGCCCTGTATGGTCAAGAGACAGGGAACATGTTTCAATCCACGCCCCCGCGAAGGGGCGACTCTTGTGGCTGGCCTCCCAGGTATCCAGTTGAGAGTTTCAATCCACGCCCCCGCGAAGGGGCGACGACGGCAAAGAATGGATGGAGTGTCATTTCACTGTTTCAATCCACGCCCCCGCGAAGGGGCGACTTGTGATTTTGATGTTAATAACGATGTGCCTGATCGTTTCAATCCACGCCCCCGCGAAGGGGCGACTTCCACTTACTTATTGACTCAACAGAAACTTCAAGTTTCAATCCACGCCCCCGCGAAGGGGCGACGCGGAAGCTCTAATTACCTCATACCTAGGTCTTAGTTTCAATCCACGCCCCCGCGAAGGGGCGACTTGATAGCAGAGCTTTAAAGGTTTTGACAGACTTGTTTCAATCCACGCCCCCGCGAAGGGGCGACGATTGTTTTTCGTTCCAGTTCCAACATCCATTACGTTTCAATCCACGCCCCCGCGAAGGGGCGACTCAACCCTCGCCCAAGATGGGGAGGTGTTGATCAGTTTCAATCCACGCCCCCGCGAAGGGGCGACGCGCAAGCCCCGCGATTCTTCCCATGCGACAGGCGTTTCAATCCACGCCCCCGCGAAGGGGCGACATTATGCGGCGATAGAGTCCGTCACTATTATCCTGTTTCAATCCACGCCCCCGCGAAGGGGCGACTGCTTGCCCGATATGTTGCAGCTGGATCATCGATGTTTCAATCCACGCCCCCGCGAAGGGGCGACAGCCGGGGCGGGATCAACAGTGCCGGTTTTTCAGTTTCAATCCACGCCCCCGCGAAGGGGCGACAATATGCACAACAATTGCACAGGTTTATGTATCTGTTTCAATCCACGCCCCCGCGAAGGGGCGACTTATTAATCGATCCGTATCTCTTCTTAATTAGCAGTTTCAATCCACGCCCCCGCGAAGGGGCGACTAATTCCCTCCTACTTTTGAGATGTTACCAACTGGTTTCAATCCACGCCCCCGCGAAGGGGCGACGATTCTGAGGGGTGTTATCCTCCTTATACTCGTAGTTTCAATCCACGCCCCCGCGAAGGGGCGACAGTATGGCACAGAAAACAATGTTTCAAAGGAAAGCGTTTCAATCCACGCCCCCGCGAAGGGGCGACATAGTATTATTGTACCACCTTGAATATCTAGTCGTTTCAATCCACGCCCCCGCGAAGGGGCGACATGTATCCTTGAAGAGAGAGAAGAACTAAGAGAGAAGTTTCAATCCACGCCCCCGCGAAGGGGCGACGAGCTGCACGGCCTCTGCCCTTTCCACAGCGAAAAGTTTCAATCCACGCCCCCGCGAAGGGGCGACGCTATGATAGAGAAAGACACAGGGGCCTGAAGATGTTTCAATCCACGCCCCCGCGAAGGGGCGACCCGATCAACCAAGAGCGTCCGGCGGTGTTTGTGGTTTCAATCCACGCCCCCGCGAAGGGGCGACTTCAACCCCTTGCTTGTAAGGTTGGTCATGGCTGTTTCAATCCACGCCCCCGCGAAGGGGCGACTCCATCATGCCGCATGATCGTAAGATGAACGATCAGTTTCAATCCACGCCCCCGCGAAGGGGCGACTTGATGCTCAACGTAGAACTTTATCGATTCTCGGTGTTTCAATCCACGCCCCCGCGAAGGGGCGACTCCTTGGGATGCTTCTGGCGTTGCCGTTTGCTTAGTTTCAATCCACGCCCCCGCGAAGGGGCGACACCCGCCTAGGGTTGTAAACCCGTCTTTCCCAGTGTTTCAATCCACGCCCCCGCGAAGGGGCGACTGCAGCGAGCGGAAATAGTCTCGGTCGTCCAGGGCGTTTCAATCCACGCCCCCGCGAAGGGGCGACGGGCGACCGTGGCTATCTTTTGCCCTGATCACCGGTTTCAATCCACGCCCCCGCGAAGGGGCGACAAGTGGGATAGCTGATGAAGGTGTAAACGAGAAAGTTTCAATCCACGCCCCCGCGAAGGGGCGACGAGCACCGGGAACATATCTGCGATTTGTGCAAGAGGTTTCAATCCACGCCCCCGCGAAGGGGCGACGCAATTGCAATCTTTGATTCCCGACTATGAAAATGTTTCAATCCACGCCCCCGCGAAGGGGCGACGAAGAGGGTTCTGGGATCATGCGTCATTTGATTGTTTCAATCCACGCCCCCGCGAAGGGGCGACACATTAACCGACCAAAATTAAGGGGAAAAAGGATGTTTCAATCCACGCCCCCGCGAAGGGGCGACAAATTATGTCAGAGGAAAAGGTAATTATCAGTAGTTTCAATCCACGCCCCCGCGAAGGGGCGACTGCGGTAATGATAATTTGGATAGTGGCTATGCAGTTTCAATCCACGCCCCCGCGAAGGGGCGACAAATGTCGCCCCGTAATATAGGAGAAAATAATGAGTTTCAATCCACGCCCCCGCGAAGGGGCGACCCAAGAGTATGCGGAAATGCTGGTAGCTTTGAGAGTTTCAATCCACGCCCCCGCGAAGGGGCGACAGAAAGCTTTAAACACTAACAGCCCGGGTACTTGGTTTCAATCCACGCCCCCGCGAAGGGGCGACGTCGGCGGTTGGCATAATCATCCCACTATTATTTAGTTTCAATCCACGCCCCCGCGAAGGGGCGACCGTATCCGCACCCGAGAACTGTTGCCTTACCGATGTTTCAATCCACGCCCCCGCGAAGGGGCGACCACCATTAGGTATTAGATAGGAGCCGACACAATGTTTCAATCCACGCCCCCGCGAAGGGGCGACGAAAATATACAAGAGCTAATAAACACACTAATCGTTTCAATCCACGCCCCCGCGAAGGGGCGACGAAAGAAAAAATGGGGTTGCTATGGCATAGGATGTTTCAATCCACGCCCCCGCGAAGGGGCGACAAACGCCATCAAACGGCATCATTTTTTTGAGCTGTTTCAATCCACGCCCCCGCGAAGGGGCGACAGGGTGCGGTCGATCTTGGACTTGCTTATGGAGAGTTTCAATCCACGCCCCCGCGAAGGGGCGACAACGATCAAAGGGGTTTTTTGTTTCTATTGTATCGTTTCAATCCACGCCCCCGCGAAGGGGCGACACAAAATAATTCGAGTGCTGATGGCACTCGGTGGTTTCAATCCACGCCCCCGCGAAGGGGCGACAAAGCAAATCCAGAAAGAGAAATTATTTCTGACGTTTCAATCCACGCCCCCGCGAAGGGGCGACACATATACAGGTCTGTAATCATGATTTATTGCGGTTTCAATCCACGCCCCCGCGAAGGGGCGACGTGATAGTTCCCTTGCGTCCTCAAGAGATTGGCGTTTCAATCCACGCCCCCGCGAAGGGGCGACAGCAGGCGGCTGGGGATTATGTCAGATTGGCAAACGTTTCAATCCACGCCCCCGCGAAGGGGCGACTTTAAATAATTATTATGGTTCAAGATATGGAATGTTTCAATCCACGCCCCCGCGAAGGGGCGACTCAATAATATCAAGGGTTTCAGTCGATTGGCTGGTTTCAATCCACGCCCCCGCGAAGGGGCGACTGTTGCCCGGTGAATCTATATTATCGTATTCGCTGTTTCAATCCACGCCCCCGCGAAGGGGCGACGGACGTTCCAGCAGCAATTAACGCCCAGGATAATGTTTCAATCCACGCCCCCGCGAAGGGGCGACTGTTACTGCCGGGCTGGTTTTGTTTTTTTTAGTTGTGTTTCAATCCACGCCCCCGCGAAGGGGCGACGTAACATTCTCCGGTCAGGTCGTTCAAGATGTTGTTTCAATCCACGCCCCCGCGAAGGGGCGACTGAAGGTTATACATGTGCGATCTTACATAAATGTGTTTCAATCCACGCCCCCGCGAAGGGGCGACGAGATTTTCTGCTGTCTTTTTCTCTAAAATCTAGTTTCAATCCACGCCCCCGCGAAGGGGCGACATCTTCTGAATTTTCCAAATCATCAGGAAGATCAGTTTCAATCCACGCCCCCGCGAAGGGGCGACAAGAATAAGGAAATAATTTTTGTGCTTCATCAAGTTTCAATCCACGCCCCCGCGAAGGGGCGACTCCTAGAACCAGCCAGACCCAGATCGGTCCCAGAGTTTCAATCCACGCCCCCGCGAAGGGGCGACTTCCGCAGGATTACCCCACGTCAAGACCTCAATTCGTTTCAATCCACGCCCCCGCGAAGGGGCGACCGCATGCTGTTAACAGCATGATTTTTCATTTGTTTCTTTTGTGTTTCTGCGAACCAATCAAAATAAGTACTAAAAAAAGCTCTGAAAAATTAGCCAGCAAAAATAATTCCGTTTTTACAGATAGTTACGAGTCTTGCGAACCCTCCAGAAAAAAACCAACAGCTTGGGGTTCGCTAAACGATCAATGGACCTTCCTGATCAAGCGATTCTTTTGCACCGATATGCTCTACCTTTCTCTGCCAGTTAGCCCCTAAAAAATAGAACCGTAAACTATCCTGCTCATCATTAATTACGTCAATTAATTGCTGGCGCATCTGCGTCCATTGAGCCGGATTAACAATACATTCAAAAATTGAGTATTGAACCCGCTGCCCATAGTTCTGGCAAATTTTAGCAACCCGCCTTAGTCGTCTCGCCCCGATACGATCAATGGTTGAAACATCGTAACTCACCAGAACCATCATGATTTACCTCCACAGAAATGGCGGATATTCATCCAGATCACCACGCAAATAACGACTGAGCAATTGAGCCTGGGCAAAAACCAGCATTCCCACTGGAATTTTTTCTTTCAGGAAGGGATGCTCAATCTCCTCCTGTTTTCTTGTCTGGTAGGCCACTAACAGGGTTTTACGGGTGTCATCATCCATTTTGACTGCTCCCGATTCAGTAATGACAAAACCTTTCTTTTTGACCTGCCCCAAGTTGATCAATGACAGCACCAGCCGATCAGCCAACATCGATCTAAATTCTTCCATCAGGTCGAGTGCCAGACTCAACCGACCAGGCCGGTCGCGATGCAAAAAACCAACCGCCGGATCAAGCCCGACCGTTTCAAGTGCAGAACGGGTATCGTGATAGAGCAAGGAATAGACAAACGACAGCAGACAATTGACCCGATCAAGAGGAGGTCTGCGATTACGTCCGGAAAAAACGAAATCCGCCTTCTGGGAAACAATCAAATGGTTGAATTGATCAAAGTAGTCTCTCGCTGTCCGTCCTTCGATGCCACGAATACTGTCCAGATCTTCTTCCAGCAACAACCGTTTAGTGTAGCGAGAAAACAATTGACAGACTTGCTCCATACCAGTTTCCTCGACTTTGCCCCGATGATCGCGTAAAGCACGATGGACGATGACTCGTGAATTAGCCACCTTACCAAGAATAAACATCCGGGCAATTGCCGCCGATAATTTTTCGCTATCAGCGCGACGATACTGCTCCCGACGCAACAATACATTGCCTGACACTGCCCCCTGTACTCGCGCCAGAAATCTACCATACTCGGTCATAAAACTGACCGAGACATCCTTTTCGGCACAATGACCAAGCAGAAAAGGGCTGCACAGCACATTACCAAAACAGACGATGGAACTTAATGTATGGATTGGTAGGCGCAGGCGATTTTCCCGCTCAACCTTGACAACAACGGTTTCCCCTTCCTTGTGCAGATAAGCTCCCTGCGTTGTCACGTAGAGAGTATTCAGCATTTTCCTCATCAATCCCCCTTGAGCATGTTGGACAAATAACGCTGTACCGAACGATCTCTGCCACAGCTTTTGGGCAGACACAAACTCAACAATGAACAAGCATCACACTTTTTATCGTATTCGGCCGAAGGAGTTATTCCATGCTGGATCAATTGATGTGTTTTGCTGATGGTCTCTTGTGTCAGAGCCCTGAGCTCACCATCCAACAGAACCTCTTTTCTGCGGCGACGTTGTCCGTAAAACAAGGCACCTTCCTGAATTTCAACGTTCAACACCTCCTCCAGACAAAGCGCCTGGGCACATAACTGCACCTCATCACAACAATCTTTTTTAGGCTTGCCACGTTTGTATTCAACCGGATAAACCCGACCGTCATCATGGAACTCCACGACATCAGCCTGTCCACTCAAACCATACTGCTGTGAATAAATCGGCAGGGTACGTACAATTCGTACAGACCCCGATCTTTCACTCTTGTTACTGTCTGCCCGCTCATGCAACACCTTCCCTTCTGCTGTATAACGATTTTCAGTCCACTGCTGTTCAACATGAATCAAGGCGCACTGGCGTGGGCAGAACATGTAGTGCTGCAGTGCCGAGAGCATGATGTAATCGGATTCGTCGTACACCTGCTTTCCTTTCTTATCGGTACTGAGTCAGTTTTTTCAGCAACACTTGGCGCATATGCGGTTTATCCAACGGATAAAGTGAAATCAAACGTTTCCCCTGCTGCTGATATAATTGTTGCTTTTTCAACATGCCAATTTTGTAATCGGCGGTATCCATACCCCAATACTCGATATAAACATCGAACTCCGGCAGATAAAAATCGGGACGAATGGCATAGCCGTCAAGGATACGAAAACGTTCATCGTAACGGTAGCGAATATCTTCGGCATCGAGCGCTTCACAAATCAACCGCTCACCATGTGACTGAACCCAGGTACCATCTTTTGCCCGAATGTTCTTTTGCAACTCCACTTTGGTTTCAAAATTACGCCGTTCCAGAAAAACCTCGTCGAAACAATAATTACAAAAAGGGCGCTGAAAAGACTTTTTGCTGCGAGCATATTCATCGTGTTCCAATTCCACTCCGCAACGTTGGCAACAATGGATTGCTTGCCTCTCTTCGATCCGACTCGCCTCTTCAATTAATTCGATGGCGCGTTTTGCCCCATTGTTGTTATATTCCTTTTCGATAGGGCTAATCGCCATATCACGCAGGTCAGATAAAGAACATCTTGCTGCGCTACCATAAGCACTCAGGGCACTGGCCGCATACTGACGCACCTGCGGTTTGGCATCTCGAAGCATCGGTACAAGAGCGGAGACAGCCATAGCGGCATCCGCAATTCCCGCCAACTTACCAATGGCAGAGACGGCTAAACGCCGCACATTAGCAGCTGGAGAGTCGGTTAATTCAACCAGTTCCGGTAAAACAGCAGGGTCACCGGAGTTCCCCAGTTCAACCGCCCGTTCACGGAACTGCTTTTCAAGTTTGCTGTGCATGGTTCCCCTCTCCTATTAATTTCTTAAGGGGAGGGGCAATTTACCACCCCCCTTTGAACAACAGTCGAACACTGATTTCATCTAACAATTCAGTCCGTGACAATTTGTCACGGGTTCATTTTTCTTACAGTCATTGGCTGCAAGCAGGATATCATTTGTACCCCACCTGACCGCATTACAGTTTTTCTAACAGTTCTACCCCCGCCGGAACTTCACCAACAGTAACTGTATAGTCCTTAAAGGAACGTGCTGGGGTATCACCACAACTCTTTTCAACTGTAACCAAATCAAACAGTTTCCGTGCAGAGGCATTGCCAAGTTCAGATTGATGCTTAAAAACGATCAACCGTTGAGATGCCATTTCTCCACGTGCTGCCGAGTGGTCATGGTCAAACATATTCTCAAGGGCATCCCATAATAGAGATAAATCGCCCTCTGTAAATCCAGTTTGTTTAGCTAATGGGGCAGAGATGAAACCATGGAGCCGATATAGACCGTAAGGTATATAGGTTTTTCTTCCCATAGTTCGATTATCACCACCTTGCGAATCTGCTTCTTTTCTAGTTTCTACTGCCATACGAGTAATTGTGGCTTCAAGCGGGACAATTGGATCTATGCTCTGCGAAAATGCAAATTGTACCGGGCCACGCACTTGTCCACAGTTATTTTCTTTAGTGGACATAACAGCTCCAAAAGTACGCACATCAAAAAAGTTTTTACACATCCAGGCACGAGCCTTGCTGATTTTTGCCGACTTATCTTTCTCTTCCGCAACGGCCTCATATGCTGGCGTTCTTCTTTCCGAAAGAATCGCCTTTTCCTTAACATAAATATTGAACGGAGATTGGTCTTCTTTCAGCAATTCGACATAATTGCGAACTTTACGTTTAATACACACATCAGTCGTTATTCCATGTCCTGTTTCAGGATCAATGCGGGGTAAGTTTCCGCCGTCAGGGTCGCCATTTGGATTTCCATTTTTAACATCAAATAACAATACAAATTCATATCGGTTCTGGATTATTTCGCTCATTATTTATCTCCTTCAATTTGAGAAATATTTTTACGGTAGAGGGCATTTTTTTGTTGGTAGTAAGCGATAGCAAACAAGCCCTGTTCCTGCAGATTCATATGCGTTGGGAAATGATTAATATGTTCCATTATTTCTGAGATACGTCGATCTGACATGCCACCATATTCAGCTTTGGCAATATGGTGCTGTGATAACCGAATTAGCAGTGGAAAAACGCTTGCCGGGGTAGCTGAAGCCGAACTAAAAAAACGATCTTTAATTGTTGAATTTACTTTCCCCAAAGCATCTAGCTGAGCTTTTTCAAGAACCGCAAACAACCTCCCCAATAGATAAGCATCCTCCCGATTTTCTGTATCTAACGACATGGAAACCTCCTTGTTATGATTTCTTATTAGAACTGCTTTTAAAATGGACGCACGTAAATAGGTCACATTTTCGATCGGTCGCTTTGTTTGAGGATGTTTTTTCGCTGCATCAGCCTTGATTCTCCCCAAAACACCCTGATAAAGGTTATGTGGATATGCTGAACCAGTCAAAATTGACCGAGTTAATGCCCCACCCAAAACGGGAGAAATATTTTTTGTTTCGCGAGCTGTTTCTTTAAGCAGATGCCAAATGCCGGGAAAAGGAATATCCTTCTCTGAACGCTCCATTTCCAAATTTTGGAAATGGTCACTTAGTCGTTCCAGCAAATCACCGACAGAGCTGACATGCCAAAACCGGAGTGCCAACCGGGCTTTATTTACAGAAAATCCAAGCATATAAAACTGTAGTTCTTTGTCCTTTTGCAGATCATCGGGCAAAACTCCTTGCCTAACCGCTTTTAGGAAATTTTGCACGGGGAGTACTGCACTATCATCTGCTAGTGATGGGTTCAGAACCTGTCCCATAAATGTTTCTATTGGCGATTCTTTCTCTGCCCAAAACAAGGTAACGGCATCACCGATCTTGATGTGCTGACTCTTGCTTCTAAACAAATATTTTAAAGCGGTAGAACTTTTAAACTCTGCGGCAACTGAAATTGGGGCATTATCTCCTTTCTTTTTTCCATAGGACTCATAAGCAACCTCATTGAAAGAGACCACCGAAGCTCCGGTTCCAAACTTGAACTGGGTATATTGGGACTGAATCGAACTAATTTCACCGTCAATAAGATTGACTCCCTGCGGAAACGATTCATTTTTGACAAAGGATCTCCACAATTCTTTTACCGCTTTTCGTTCATGAATAAAAATTCTGTCACCATGTAACCGAAAAGCAACCCATTTTCCATGGGTGCCACAAATCTCTTTCCAAAAGTCCAAGCTGACAGCGTCTTCAGCATTCCACTTACGCAGAAATGCTTTTACCGCAAGAACGCCATCATCAAGAGCAGAATCACAAACATCGCTTACCAGTTGTGAAAATGATTCCTTATATGTCGTTTTTTTAGCCGTCCCCGACATCCCGAAAAGATATTCTGCTTTATCCACCATAAAGTTTGGTATAGTTGCAGCATTTCTAGAGCGGACATTGACCTGATTGGTATATGGGACAACTGATTGGCGAAAATCATAAGAATTTGTGGAAATTTTGATACGCAGGTCTTCTGGTTGCCCGATCAAATTGCCTTCTTTATCAATGGTAATGACAAAACCTATATCCTCGACGCTGAAGCCATAAGGCGGCACACGATCTTTTTCCGCAAGGCGGTCGTACAATCCAATTAAAGACTGAAAAATCATGCGACCACCTCCTGCCGACAATCGATGATTCCATCCTTCATAACTGCTCGAAAAAAACGGGGCGTCATCGCGTCATTAAAATCGATATCATGCAGCATAAATCCCAAATCATTCTCACCAACATATAGCGAAGCAGGAATATTGTCACACCACTCAAAATCAACAGGAAACTCTCGGCAACCAAAGTATGGTCGATGAAAACACTGTCCCTTTTTCGCTCGCCTTTCAAACATTGCCAAGTGCTTACCGGGATCGTTATCGTCGTTTCCTGTCAGTTCAAAATGTGCTTCAATTGCATAATCGACATTACGCAGCACCATCGATGCACGCTGTTGACGGTCATCCTCAATAAATCGATAAACCTGTTGCCCATTGAGCATATCTTTTTGATTAACCGACACCCGATTTGCCATCTCGTTGCGCCGAATATTCTCAAACCGAACTGGACACAAAACGTGTATCCGATCAATCACCCAACGGATCGCCGGTTTCCAATAAATTGCCTCCAGAATCCCCCGCGCAGCAGAAGGTGTTATCACATCATACGAAACACGTTCCACCTTCATTTCGGGGCGGGTAAAAAGAGCATAATCACCCTTAACCCTCAACTTGATTCCATAACTCACACACGCCCTCCTTTCGTTAGCCGAAGAAAGCTGTCCCTTCGGGCGGGTTACATTTAAGTCCTGTATTCTCTGAATATAGTTCATCAGTATGCAACACCCAGACCCCATCTACCGGATTTTCACACCAACTTTTCAAATCATCAAATTGATAGGGATAAACCTGAACCGTATATTGCTGCAACTTTCTCAAAATTCCCCCTTTGTGCTCGGCAAAAATCAATGCTTCAACCAGCCCTATGGCTTCATCTTCTAAGGCAATTACGATGGGAACAGTTGCAGAATCAATCATCTGGAATTTGGCTAAATCTTGAAACTGGATGTTGCCATTTTGTGCAGGACGACAGCAATCGACAATACCATCGACATCCATCCGCTGGCTGTTCTTCCAGTAGTAGTCATCAAAGTATGCTGTCACACATTCGGGATCGGTTAGGTTTCCCGCGTATGTAGTAAAAAATTTCTCTGCGGATTGAGCCGCATGACGAAAATAAGAACAACCAACACTCTCGGTAAAATCAAAAATATTTACCTTTAGCGGAGCCTTGCTGCGCCCATTTCGATTACAACGTCCCGCAGCCTGAGCAATACTGTCTAGACCAGCAACTGCACGATATACACACGGAAAATCAATATCCACCCCCGCCTCTATCAGTTGAGTACTGACCACACGGCAAGGCAACCCACGATCGAGCAATCTCCTTATTTCTTTTAGCTTTCGGGTGCGATGTTGTGGATACATCAGTGCACTTAAATGGATATTTGCTGAGCATTCAGGCATAGCATAAAAAATATCCAATGCCTGTTGCCGGGAATTAACAATGCACAAAACCTGTTCATTCTCCAGTAACTTGTCGGCTACGCCCTGTGTGCTAAGTTTTCCAATATAAAACTCTTCAGTCCGCTTCAATTGCTTGAACAAATCAGAAACATCTCGAATAATTTCCCGAACATTTTTCAGGCCGATTTTGAATTGGTCGGAATATTTGATCGCTGGCTGAGTCGCTGTGCATAAAACTGAAGTGACCCCGTAGTTCAGCGAAAGTTCTTTGATAACTTCAAGACAAGGCTGTATTTTTTCAACCGGAATAGCCTGAACCTCATCGAAAATTATAATGCTATCGGCAACATTATGCAGCTTGCGGCACTTTGATGTTTTATTGGCATAAAACGAATTAAAAAACTGAACATTTGTTGTCACGACAACCGGTGCATCCCAGTTTTCAGAAGCAAGACGTGTTTTCCAATCTGTTTCATCTGAGATGTAGTTGCAATGATGCTCCAAAACAGCATCCTCTCCAAGCATATCGCGGAAGACCTTGGCGTTCTGCTCAATGATACTGGTAAACGGAACAACATAGATAATTCTCCTCTTCATCTGACATTCTTGAGCTGCATGATTTAGGGCAAAGGCCAGCGATGATAATGTCTTACCACCACCGGTGGGAACCGTTAGCGAGAACAGGCCGGGCTCCAACCTGGAAGCCTGCAAACAATCATCAAGAACCAACTCACGCTGCCTGTTGACGTGGCACTGGTTCTCATTTTTGACCTTCTCCGCTTTTTTGCGTATTTCGTTTAAATTGTCCCAAAAACATTTGTGAAGCTCATCAATTGAAGGATAATCAGATCGCCAGCCTGATTTCTTCTTATCCAAGAACTTTTCCGTATCCAGAAAATCTGCATCCACCAAACATGAAAAAAGCATCCGTACAAAAAACTGTAGTTGAAAACCCAATCGGTCGCTTTCTGGATTGGCAACAGGAAAAGCTTGTAGAAATTCAGGAACAGATAAAGGAAATTGAACTTCTGGAAAATCTTCTTGCAGCCTTGACTTTAATGATTCAGCCCAATTCGGCAACCCACCATGATGTCCAGCAATACAATAAGCCAGTAGTTTTCCGGCCTGCTCGGAATGTTTGAATAGCCACTGAGCTCCAACTGCCGCATGGTTCGGATGCCCCTCATAAAACTTGGAAATTTCATCAATGATCTTATTTGCGTAACGCAAATAAGCTTGCCAAGGAAGAGTACCTTTCCCTATGTCGTGATTTTCACCGGCCAGTCGTCCCCATTCCCCAGCCCCGAACACCTCGGCAAACTCCTCGGCTAACTTCGCCACCCCCTGCAAATGATCCTCAAGAGTCTGCCAATCAGACTTATCTGAATTATCCGTTGAATGCGCATAAAACTCCGTCACCCGTTCGTATCCGGCCTTGGCTAACCACCGCTTAAAAGATTCAGCTTTGGGCGAAGGAATCGATTGAATGATGCGGAAAATACCTTCGGTGTTGGCACAATCGATCAAATACTTTTTGCCATCACTCGATTCCAATTTCAGTTGTCGACAAAATGTCGACAACTCAGTGCCACTGGAACTTTTCTCCCGCTTTTTCATACGATACCAGTAATCGCGAGGTTTGGAGCTGTCTGTTAATGCTACGATGACATCAACAACTGCGAAAAACCAGACATCATCCACCAACAAACGCCTAATCTCTTTATCCTGAAAAACTAGCAGTTTTTTCGCCATTACTCCTCCTATTCAAATCGTCCACAATCAACTTAATCTTTTTTGAATATTATTGTCGAACAGTTTAACCTGAACCCTTTTCCCTATGCCCACCCCAAAACCCTACCACCCCACAGTGTCAGAATAAGTCACACTCAGCAAAAAACATCCAGCTGCCCCAAAACCGGGCGGGCACAGGGGCCCGCCCCTACGGATTATGTATTGGATTTTCATCATCGGTATCCCATTGCATCGGGTTGTCATGAATATATTGCCGGATCTGTTGTAATTCGTGTTCATTGCGAATAATTCGTTCGTAATAATTTCGTTGCCAGAATTTTCCGGGGAATGGTGGCCAATTGTGGTGGTTAACGCCATAACGGTATCGGGCGGTGGTCAACGATTTGAACCGATGAACAACATCCGGTAATGACAATCCCTCCGTAGGGGCACCCCCCTGTGGGTGCCCTTCATTCCGTGATCCTTCTAAACCTGGGCAGGCACGGGGGCATGACCACGTGGGTATCGGTTCCGATTCCGGGGTACTTTGAAGATAATTCCATCCAGATTTTCTCCACCATCCTTCCCACATCGTTCAACACCATTTCATCTTCGACAATCTCGCCCAACAGGCATTCCCGCTCCTGCACACAAATGGTGACAAAACAGAATCCCACAGATGAATAATCGTACCCAGCAAGACGAATTGAATGGCGGTGGTGGATATCGGGATCAAACTTCATCATTTTAGATCGTCAACAAACACAAAAAAAACGCACGAACAATCATCCGGGCGCTTGCGTAATTCATTCACTTAAATTTTCTATTCTCATGGTTCCCCCTCATGAACATCCAATCAAAGATACATTGTAGCTCTTATTCTGAATATTGCAATCGGGGCGAACACAAGGTTCGCCCCTACGTGAAAAACCAGACCGGGTTAATAATCGTGCGGGATTCCTTGAATATGCAAGGCCAGATGCTCATCATCATCCACATTTTGCACCCAACCGTTATTTGCATCACACTTGCTATCAAGATCATTGATGTAGGGTTTGATATCAAGAAGTGGTGTGTTGTCAAAAACATCCAGCCCGGAAGTGTAGACCCTGTTATCCTTGATCTCCTTGACCCTGACAACACTTAAACCAATCGGGTTGGGGCGTACCGGGGAACGGCTGGCAAACAGACCAACCTTATGACCGGCAGCCCAGGGAGGGACAACCTCCATTTTTGGTGCGGCATTCAAACGGTCGATAAAATAGAGGACATAGATGTAAGTAAACGAATCCAGCTCCTTAAGACCCGCGACATAATCGGGTTTGAGTTGCAGATAAAACTCTTGCTCATCGGTATCAACAGGTTGGTAGGGTGCGTTATCCAGATAGGGGGTTTTAATAATCCCGATGGGATTTAAACTAAAATTTTGCATGGTTTTTATCCTGTCTCACAAGTTTAATCATCTTTACACAGCAGCTCAAATTCATCTACACTAACGTATGAAGCTCTTGCAAGGCTCTTTAAAGTCCAGTGACCATCATTCCAGCGTAGGCTGAAATCAAGAGGTTTCCTGGGTTCAGCAAAAAACTGGATTCCCAGTTTCACGAGGATGACGACTTTTGCAAGAGGCTCTTTTATTATCTTATATATCTTTCACAAGCAGCAATCCTGCTTGATCGTCGTTGTAGGTGTTATGAGGTTTTTCTTTTTATTGTTTGTCATGTTGATTTCAGCAACCCACCTTTTCGCGGCTGACTTCAGTTTCCACCAACAACAAGGGACTCAACAGGGGCCAACCCTGCTGGTCATCGGTGGGATCGATGGCGATGAGCCCGGCGGTTTCCATGCGGCAGCCACACTGGTAACCCGCTACCAGGTGCAACGTGGCAATCTGTGGATTGTCCCCAATCTGAACTTCGAGAGCATTCTAAAGCGGCAGCGTGGCAATATGAACCTGAAATTTGCCTCTGTTTCCAAACAGGATCAGCAGTACCAACAAGTGCAGCAGATCAAAAAGATCATCACCCAGCCACAGGTTGACCTGATTCTCAATCTCCACGATGGAAGTGGATTTTACCATCCCGAACGGATCAACAGTCAGCGCAACCCCAACCGCTGGGGGCAGAGTTGCGTCATCGATCAAAGTCGGATAGAAAATGTGCGGTTTGGCAATCTGGAACATCTGGCTGAAATGATTACTCAACAGATCAACTCAAAAATCTCCACACAAGATCAGAATTTTCTGCTTAAAAATATGCACACGGCAACAGATCGAAAGGCTATTGCGGCAAAAAAATCCCTCTCATATTTTGCCGTGCGTAACCAAAAGCCATGCCTGTCTGTGGAAGCCAGCAAAACCCACTCGGTCTACCTGCGAACCTACTATCACCTGCTTGCCCTGGAAGCGACCATGCAGCAAATGGGTATCCATTTTACCCGGGACTTTCAGCTTACTCCCCAGGGGGTAAAACAAATTATTAAGGACGATGCGGTGCTGGCACTCGTCGACGGTCGGGTTCAACTTGAACTGAATAATATGCGTACCACAATTAAAAATTTCCCCCTGCCAGAAACCGGCACGCCAGAATTTACCGCCAACAACCCATTAATTACTTTGCTCCCTGCTGACAATCGCTATCGCATTCATTATGGCAACAACCGATTAGCCTTTATCAATCCTCACTTTGTTGATCTTGACCACAGTATTGACAGCGTCAAAATGGTGATTGATGGCATGTTACAGCCGGTTTCATTCGGTTCAATCGTTCCGGTCAAAAAAAACTTTCTGGTGAAAGAGCAACAAGGCTACCGGGTTAATGTCGTTGGTTTTTCCAAGCCCGGACATCCTAATGACGGCCATTTACCAATCAGTCATGCGCAGCTGAAGCAAAGCTACTCAATCGACAAAGCAGGACAACTTTATCGGGTGGAAATCTATCGAAATGAGCGTTTCAGCGGTATGATTCTGGTTGATTTTCGTCAAAAAAGTACCAGAAAAGAACCGCTTATAGCTCGAATTCATCCAATAAATCTTGAATCAGACCAGCAACATAATTAAACTCAACGCCGCACCCGGTTCAGCAGTTTCTGATATTTTTCGACAACCTTTTCGTCTTTTTTGGCTTTTAACTGTAAGCGTCGTACTGCTGAACTCAGGGAAGAGACTTCGCGACCCAACCGCTCACCAAGGGCGGTCATAGTATCGCATCCGGTTTCCAGATAGAGCCAGGCAAGATAAGCTCGCGCTTCAGCATTAAGTCGATTTTTCCCCGGAGCGGCAAGTTCCGCCTCGGTTAATTTGTAACGCTCCAGGACAATCCGTAATACTTTTTCTGAACTGATCCTGGGTTGATATTTCTGACGTGACAGCTTCATCACCCCGCGAACAAAGTCTTCATCACCAAGAATGCGTGGATCGTACTCGCTTCCACGGCGGAAATTAACCTTGGCCTCCTCGGCTGATCCTTCATTGACGTAGGCATGAAATTTCATCAGCGCACGGATTCCCGTCTCTTCAATTTGCAGATAGGTTCTCTCGGTCGACAGCCAGAGCACTTTCTCGCGTCCACAATAGGCAAGGTGACTGCTCCATGAATAGTTCATTGGCGCACTTGCAAGGCCGGTTCGAATCGGAGCCAAGTGGACTTCCCGTACCAGCGCCAACAAATAGTCTTCCGGATTAATCAAAATTGCTTTGTAGCGCCCCTGAAACAGATGGCCAACCTGGTTGTGCCAGTCATTAAACCAGCGGGTATAACGAAACCCAAGTTGCTGCATAATCCGCGAGAGTGGCACCTCAGCAACTTCAATCACCAGCTGAAGGGTGTTCGGCAGCAGGCAGTAAGCATGAACTTTATGACCGAACTTCTCAATCCCCTCTTGAATCAACAACAGCAAACGGCTGTAGTCGGTTGCATCAAGAAATACGGGTTGATTGCCATTGCCGTGCAAGGTGACAGAATAAACTGCTCCGGGAAAATGTAACCGGGGTTTCCGTGCCATATTATAACTCCTCGATCAAAAAGAAATTGCAAGCCTGCCCCCATGGCTACTGTTGACAGTAGCAGATTTTAACTTTAATACAAACTTAATTTGATAGGTGAAAAGGGGGGAAACTGGATTTACATTTTAAGCAGGGGGGTTATTCAGCTAAGGAAAATTCTTCAAATAAATAGGGACCGGTCGTTTCACGAACGTAGATTGTATGTGATATCAGGTTTTTTTCCGGTGTCCAGTAATGCAGCTGATAACCTGGCACATCCAAGGTAAACAGTGAAGGGAGTTTCATGGTCAGATCAAGAACCAGCGGAATCCCCATACTGGGTGCAGCACTGATGACAGTCCCCCGCCAGCCGGCATGAGCCTGCAGATGGATATGTCCACAGAGGATAGTTTTTATATTGGTATATTTCTCAATAATGTCCCCAAGTCTACCCGCACCCACAAAGCCATCAACGTCAGTTTCGAGGACTCCACACTTAACCGGGGGATGATGCGTAAAAATAACTGTCGGTTGCTCTCCGGCTTCAGATAAGCGTTCATCAAGCCACGCTGCCCTAGTTTTACAGATCTTACCACCCGGCTCACCGGGTACGGTACTGTCTATCCCAATCAATCGAAGAGCGTGACCTTCAATCACATAGCTGATAAAGCCTTGATCCATAGTCGGGCAGGCTTGCCCGCCAAATACTGACCAGAGACTTGATCGTTCATCATGGTTGCCGGGAATAATGTAGAAAGGATAGCGGAGTTGAGTCAGAAGGCTTGCCGCCCGTTCAGTTTCTTCTAAAAGCCCACTGTAGGTAATATCCCCGGTAACAAGGACAAGATCCGGCTCTGGTTTTAATTGGTTGATATGTTCGACACAGCATGCCAGATTTTCGGCTGTAGGGGCAATACCGTAGGCTTTCTTACCCCATCCGGCAATATGAAGGTCGCTTATGTGGGCAATAAGCATCTGAAAAACCCTAAAGAATCATGCTGCAAACGACTGTCACCTATCAGCTACTCGCTCTTACGATGGAGGAAAAAACTGATTGAAGCCGCCAGGGTAATAAAAGCGACAATCATGAATGATACCGCATTGAGCACTGGAGTTGAGCTGAACTTAATCCGCGAATATAAATCCACCGGCAAGGTCGGATCTGAACCGACCAGAAAAATAGTGGTGTTAAAATTTGAAAAACTGATGAGAAAAGCCACAATAAATGCACCAATAATAGCCGGGCGTAAAAATGGCAAGGTAATCAAATAGATCACCTGCAACCTGGTGGCTCTCAAACTTAGAGCCGCTTCTTCAAGGGTTCGATCAAATTTTTTCAGGCGGGCACTCACTAACAGCATCACATAGGTTGCACCGAAAGAGAATTGGCCAATGACCACCAGCCAGAAGCTGGGGCGAAGGAATTCGACATCCACACCAAAGGTATCTTCCAGGTAAAGTCCCGCATTTGTCGAACTGAGCAGAATTGAAATCCCCAGAACCACGCCAGGAATAACCAGGGGTGCCAAGGCCAAAAAGTAGAGCAGCCCTTTGAACCGAAAATTTTCCTCTTCAAATAACAGTGCCGCCATAGTCCCGACAACAGTCGAAAACAGGGCAACAAAAAAACCGGTCTTGAAACTGGTCCAGATGCTCAACAAAAGGTTAGTATCTTTAAACAATCCAAGCCGCTCATTGGTATCAGCAAAAAACCAGTCCAGGGAGAAACCCTGCCAGGGCAGAGCAATATAATGGGAATCGTTAAAGGCCAGGATACAGATGGTCACCAGCGGCATAATCAGAAAAATATAGAATAAGGTGATATAGAGGCGAAAGCCAGTAATATACAGACGAGAGCATGGTAATGAACGGATCATGAGCCAACCTTATCAAGTTTTTGCCCCGACAGCTTAAGTGCTACCCAGACAATACACGAGGACAACAGCAGCAACAGAAATCCAAATGCAGCCCCCTCACTCCAGTTAAATGACGCCAGGAATTTATTGTATATCTGTTCAGTGAACCAGAGTGAACTTTTGCCCCCCAGGATATTGGGAGCGACATAATCACCGATCACCAGCATGAAGACGATAATCCCGCCAGAAACGATACCGGGGGTGGTGTAGGGAATGACAATCTGACGAAAAATTGTCCATTTTGAAGCACCCAGATCGCTGGCAGCTTCAATCAAACTGTCATCCATACTCTCCAATGCCGACATCATCGGCACAATCATGAAGAGCATCGATATATACAGAAGACCAATGGTCATGCTGAAATTGGTGAACAGCATCTCAATCGGGCTGTTGATCACCCCGATTTTTAGCAGAAAACTATTGATCACCCCATTGTCACGCAGCAGAATCATCCAGCCATAAACAGTGACCAATTCCCCGATCCAGATCGGGATCAGCAGCAACAAGGTCATGAAGCTACTGTAGCGTTTCCCGACAACCTTGGTCAGAAAAAATGCTACAGGAAAGGTGACGACAAAGGCCAAGATAGTAACACCGATCGAATAAAGAGCGGTTTGTACAAAGGTGAGCCAGTAAATTTTATCTTCGAAAAACGCCAGATAATTGTTCAGGGAGAAGACCCATGACCCATCATCCGTTTCAAAGCGAAAGGATCGGAATAACATATCCAGGTGAGGAATCACGATCAATGCCAGCAACCATAAAAGCACCGGTGTTATCAGAAGATAAAATGTGCTGTTACTTTTCTTCATCGGTCTAATCCTTATAGCATTTTAAATCATCTTGATGAACACCCACCAGGATATCATCGCCCTCCCGTAAATCTTCAAATTGGGCATTTTGCGGTAACGAAATCAGGACTTCCTGATGACCCGATTTGATGATTGCCGCTATTTTGGTGTTAGAGCCATCAAACAGAATCGACTTAACCTGCATCTCTATGCGCTCAATTCCGGAAAGATCTGCAGCTGGGTTGAGAATAAATGCTTCTGGGCGGATAAAAAGTTTCTTTGGTTGAAAATCAAGTTTCTGTTTAGCCAAGACACAACCTTTGCTGGTTGTCAATTTACCGTTGACATAACTGGCAATATCAAACTCATTGCTCTCCCCGACAAAACCGGCAACAAACGATGTTTCAGGATTCTTATACAGACATTTTGGAGTATCTATCTGTTCAAATCGACCCTCATTCATCACCGCGACAGTATCACTCATAACCAATGCTTCCGACTGGTCATGGGTAATATAAATGAAGGTTGTGCCAATCTCTTTTTGCAGAACCTTGAGTTCAACCTTCATATGTTCACGCAGCTTCCGATCCAGAGCCCCGAGGGGTTCATCCAGCAGCAGGATCTCCGGTTTCAGGACCAATGATCGGGCAATTGCCACCCGTTGGCGCTGCCCTCCCGACAGCTCCGTTACTTTTTTCTTTTCAAAGCCAACCAGTCCGACCCGCTCAAGCATTTCATTCACCCGGCTTTGGATTTCAGATTTGGGTAAGCGTTGTCGTTGCAAGCCAAAAGCGACATTTTTCTCAACATTCATCATCGGGAACAGTGCCAGGTTTTGAAAGACAATATTGACCGGTCGTCTTTCCGGCGGAATCCCTTTCATCGACTCTCCGCGAATCAGCAAGTCGCCTGCTGTCTCTTCTTCAAAACCGGAGATCATTCGCAGCAGAGTGGTTTTCCCGCAACCGGAGCCACCAAGAATTGAAAAGAAACCGCCATCTTCGACATTGAAACTGACGGAATCAACAGCCGTAAAATTGCCAAACTTCTTGGTCAAATTTTTAATTTCGAGAACGTAATTCATGCTGGCCTCTAGGAATCACTAAGGAAGGGGAGCTTGAACAACCCTGATTCAGGGTTGTTCAAGCATTACATTACAATATCGCATTGGACATTATTTTGCTGCTTTTATCCTATCCAGTACTTTTGATTCGATTTTTTCAAATCCAGCTGGAACCGGTGGATGCCACTTGATATTATCAAGATCTGCTGGGGGGAATGAGCGGCTGAAATTTGCCTTGATCTTGTCATCCAGGAATGCAAGCGCCCCTGCTGAGGCAGTGCCATAACCCTCTTGATTGGTAAAGTAGGCAGCATTCTCCGGCTCAAGCATAAAATTGATCCACTTATATGCAGCATCAAGATTTTTGGATTTAGCTGGAATTGCAAAGGTATCAATCCAACCCAATGCGCCGCTTTTAGGAGCAATAAAGTCGATATCTGGATTTTCTTCGTGCAGCGTCCAACCTTTTCCATCCCAACCAGAAATAACATCAGCATCGCCACTCTTGATAATTGCGACCTGGGTATCGCCACTGGTCCAATAGTTCTTGACATATTTTTTGCCATCAATCAGGGTTTTTTCAACCCTTTTCATCAAGGCACGATAGGCATCAATGTCGTCATACAGAGCAAAAGGGTCTTCCCCCATACCAAAAGCAGTTGCAATTAACAGTGGCCGCTTTAAACGATAGGAAATTTTACCAGCATATTTCGGATTCCAGAGGTCTGACCAGTCGTTAGCTTCCGGTGCATTTTTTTTATTCACAATCATACCAGTGGTGCCGTAACAAAATGGGACAGCATAACCCTTGCCGTCAACACTACTGTTCTTTTTGACCGCATCAACCATCGAGGTCACCAACTGGCCGGTGTTCACCCGACTGTAGTCCATCGGCTGGTAGACCGGAAATTTCTGTTGCACAAAAGAGATTCTATCTTGACTAGGCTGAGCCAGATCAAATCCCGCCCCCCGGGTTGCTCTGAGCTTGGCGATCATCTCTTCATTGTTGGAATAGGTAATTTTCACATCAATGCCTGTTTTGGCCTCAAAATCTTTGACCAGCTTAGCTGGTGCATAGCCTTTCCATGTCAACAGCCTTAACGTCCCTTGCGCCATAGCTCCACTGGCAATAAGTGATAGTGCAATTGCGCCAACTATTACGAGTTTCTTCATAAATCAATCTCCCTGTTGTTAAGTTAATAAGATGCTAAAACGTGTACGACAATACTCATAAATACACGCCGCAAAGACTCACTTTATAACATAATAAGCGACCTGAGAAAAATTACTAAACATTTGTTAGGGTTCTGTTAGCAGCATGTTTATTTCTTATTATTCTGACCATACGGAGATAAAACGCCGTTAGAATAACATACAGGGCGCACCCGAACAAGCGATAATATTGTCTGAACGGTCACTAACCTAAAATATCTATTGTCCCGCTGATTCTTGACAATAATATTTCAAAACGCTACTTTACCAGAATAACAAACAGTTTGTTTAAGTCAACATGTGGGGGGAGGATGCCCACTTTGGATGAAAGCCTTACCAGCACTTATATAAAGTGCATAAATACTACCCGGATAAATTTATGACTCCAGCTAACCGACAAGCTGAAATCGCCAATCTCATTCGACAGCGTGATCATATTACTGTTAACGAGCTGGCTGAAATACTGAAGACTTCTCGAGAAACCATCCGACGAGACCTCACCGAACTTGCACGAACCGGCAAAGTTCAAAAATTCCACGGTGGCGCATCTTTGCCGCTGACCACTGGTGAGGGACACTTTCATGACCGGATGGGGAAAAATGTCACGGCAAAAGTTCAAATTGCCACTGCCGCGGCCAAACTGATCGCTCCAAATGAAACCATCCTGATTGATACGGGCTCAACCACCCTCTATTTTGCTGAAGAGCTGGTTAAAATCTCAAGTTTGACCGTAGTCACCAATTCAGCGGAAATTGCTCGAATCATGAGCACTGGTCAATCGACTAGCAGAACTTTTCTGCTCGGAGGTGAGTTTCACGGTGATAATCGACAAACCGTCGGCAGCATGGCAATAGCCCAAGTTCAATCTTTTCGCGCCCATCATGCAATTTTAACTGCTGGTGCCCTTGATGCGCGCACAGGAGTCATGGACTACAGCATTGAAGAGGCACAGTTGGCACGAGCTATGGTTGAACGGGGTGAGTCCCTTACCGTTCTTGTTGATAGTTCAAAATTCGAACAGATTGCTTCCTTTGAAGTCTGTGGCCTGGACAAGATAACCAATCTTGTCTGTGATAAATCCCCAACAGGAAGATTAAAAGCAGAATTAGTAGAAGCAAACGTCAACATTATCGTTGCTGGTACGTAAGAGAAATACCCCCTCCTAAATTTTAATTGCCTGTTCAGTCAACACCTGCTACTATTCAGTCATGACAACTCAACAGCAGACCAATCATCCCCTGGATAATCGTCAATCAGACCGCTCCTCATTGCTTGCCACTAGCGATATAGCCGTTATCGGTGGCGGGGTTGTCGGCTGTGCGGTCGCCCGGCGGATGGCTCTGG
>Ga0256840_1000036_pt1 | contig 97759 bp, 93 predicted proteins | sample 355202metaG_FD_185969 | JGI IMG/M metagenome (GOLD analysis project Ga0256840, IMG submission 185969) | Hydrothermal vent microbial communities from Mid Atlantic Ridge, Atlantic Ocean - 355-202 | ecosystem: Environmental > Aquatic > Marine > Hydrothermal vents | place: Atlantic Ocean: Mid... | reverse complement strand
GAAGAACTTTCACTTGATGGAGAAGATGAAGAGCTTGACCTTGAGGAATTGGATGAGAGTGAAGAACTTTCACTTGATGGAGAAGATGAAGAGCTTGACCTTGAGGAATTGGATGAGAGTGAAGAACTTTCACTTGATGGAGAAGATGAAGAGCTTGACCTTCATGATTTAGAAGGCGAAGATCTTGAAGCAGAGATACAGAGTGCTGTATCTGAATTAAGTGAAGAAGAGCTAGAGAGTGAAGTAGATGAAGAAACATTGATTGATATTGCTACGAGTGAGATTGATTCTATGGATGGACTTACAAGTAGGGATTTAAAACTAGCTATTGGCGAGGAAGTTAGCGATGAATTAGAAGAAGTGGTTGATACTACTGATGATATAGCTCCAAATCCTGCTGGATCACAAGAGTTCAATCAAGAGGCTGATATAGGTGAAAAACCATCAGGCAACGAAGGTGTAGAAGCCTTGAAAAAACTACTTCAAGCCCTCTCAAATGAAGATGTAGCAGCATCATTACAAGGGATGAAGATCAATATTAACATAACATTGGGTGAGAAATGATGTATGAAAAAAATGGAGTTGTATTAGTGCTATCAGGTCCTAGTGGTGCTGGAAAAAGCTCTTTGATTAATGAAATCGCAGATGATATTGGAGATTATTATTTTTCTATATCAACTACAACTCGTCCTATGAGAGAAGGTGAAGAGGAGGGTGTGCATTATCATTTTGTAAGTAATGAAGAGTTTGCTAAAGATATTGAGGAAAATAATTTTTTAGAATATGCTTTAGTTCATGGAAATTACTACGGAACATCTTTAAAGCCAGTTAGAGAAGCTTTAAATAAGGGCAAACTAGTAATTTTTGACATTGATGTTCAAGGAAACACAGCGGTCAATAACAGACTAGGAGATATTACAACATCTGTTTTTATCACTCCGCCAACTCTTTCAGAATTAAAGAAAAGACTTTTAAGTCGTTCAACAGATTCTATAGAAGTGATTCAAAAGAGAATAAAAATGGCTAAAAGAGAGATTCAAAGAACTTCAGAGTATGATTTTGTCATAGTAAATGATGATTTTGAGATGGCCGCAGATGTTTTAAAGCAAATAGCAAAAACAGCAAGGATAAAAATTCCAACCGATAAAATTAATGAATTTGTGCAAAAGTGGGAAGATATAGAGCAATAAAGCCTATGCTTATTATTACGATAAGAGTATTTACAGCAAAGTGTAGTTATACTACACAACTTAATTTTAAATAAAGGATAGCGACTATGGGAATGCCTAGTGGAACAGAACTATTAATAATTTTTGGAATCATCGTTTTATTGTTTGGTGCTAAAAAGATACCAGATTTAGCAAAGGGTATTGGTAAAGGGATCAAAAACTTTAAAAGTGAAATGAAAGAAGATGACACCCCTACAGCTGCAACTACAGATGCACCAAAGAAAGTAGAGGGCAGTGATGAAACTACTGCATCTGCCCAAGCTCCAAAAAATACTACACAAGCTTAAATCTTGAAACAACGAGTATCAGCACTTTTAGGTGAAAAATTTGGTCGTGAAGTTGTTTTAGAGAAGCCTCGTGACCGTAGTTTCGGTCATTTTGCTACCCCTATCGCTTTTTCTTTAGCGAAAGAACTTAGAAAATCTCCTATGATAATTGCAGAGGAGTTGGCATCCTCCTTTGACAATCATGAATATTTTAGCAGTGTTGAGTCTGTAAAAGGGTATTTGAATTTTCGCTTGAGTGAAAATTTTTTAAGTGAGTATGCTGATTGGGCTTTAGAAAATTCACAGCAGTTTGGCAAACAAGAAAAAAATACTAAAATTCTTTTAGAGTTTGTGAGCGCAAATCCTACTGGACCACTCCATATTGGTCATGCTCGTGGTGCCGTTTATGGAGATACACTTCTCCGTTTAGGGAGACATTTGGGTTATGATATCACTGCTGAGTATTATATAAATGATGCAGGGAATCAGATAGATTTACTAGGTCTTTCTATCCAGCTTGAGGGTCGTGCAAATATTCTGAATGAAGATGTTACATATCCAGAGAGCTACTATAGAGGCGAGTATCTAAGAGAGCTTTCTATAAAAGCTGTAGAAAAATTTGGCAAAGAGATTCTTAGTGATGTATCTCGTCAAAAAGAGCTAGCTCTTTGGGCAAAAGATGGCGTTATGGAGATAATTATAAGCTCTTTAGCAGATCTTAATATCCACTTTGACACTTTTGTAAATGAATCTTCCCTTTATGGTGACTGGGATAGAGTGATGCAAAAGATGGGTGAGGGTGTTTATGAGAGCGAAGGGAAGATGTGGATCGCCTCAGAGATTAAAGGTGACGAGAAAGATAGAGTTGTTGTTCGTGAAGATAAACGCCCAACATATCTAGCTGGAGACATAGTTTATCACAACCAAAAGTTTGAGCGTGGCTATGATCATTATATTAACATATGGGGTGCTGATCACCATGGTTACATCCCTCGTGTCAATGCAGCGGTAGAGTTTTTAGGTTACGATTCTAAAAAATTAGAAACTCTTCTCTCTCAGATGGTGAGCTTACTAAAAGATGGTGAACCCTATAAGATGAGTAAGCGCGCAGGAAATGTCATCCTTATGAGTGATATAGTTGAAGAGATTGGAAGTGATGCACTCAGATACATTTTTGCCTCTAAAAAGAGTGATACTGCCTTAGAATTTGATATTAGTGAGTTCAAAAAGCAAGATAGCTCAAATCCAATTTTTTACATCCAGTATGCTCACGCTAGAATCAAAACAATTCTTTCTAAAAGCGATATAAGTGAAGAGGAGATTTTGAAATCTCCTCTGAAAAACTTAGGAGAAAATGCAGATGTCCTTTTGTTTGACGCACTTTTACTCCCTGAAATAATCGAAGATGCTTTTAACTCTCGTCAGGTTCAAAAACTGCCGGATTACCTAAAAGCACTTGCAGCATCCCTGCATAAGTTTTATTATGATTGTAGAATTATAGGTACAGAGGATGAGGTAAAACTTCTTAAACTACTTATGGTAGTAGCCCTTTCACTCAAAACAGGTCTTTTACTTCTAGGGATAGAGGCAAAAGACTCTATGAGTAGAGAAGAGGAAGTTTAGTTCAATAATTTTGAGCTTTTAAGTTCAGGGTACAGTTTCAAAATCTCTTTCGATGAAGACTTTGGAATTTGGATAAGAATGGGGTTCTTGCTCGTATCTAACCAAGCAACTATCTCTTCTAACTCTTCTAAACTCATAGCAGTGCATCCAGCGGTGGAGGCATTTTTTGATTTTTTGACATGGATAAAAATACAGGAGCCGCTCTTTTTAACTCCATTTTGATTATGCCCAACTACTATGCCAAGTTCGTACTGATGATCTTTTCTGCTCATAATCTCGAAACTTTTTGGTTGTTTTTTTGGCATAGGAATAATTTGGTTGTAAAAATCAGAATCGACATCATCCACGCAAATTAAATTTGAAGTGTGTAAATACGGAAGATTTGTATTTTCTTGTTTTGCATAACCAAAAACAGATGTAATCTTGAATACACCAGCAGGTGCTTTTTTGTCTCCCTCTCGTTTGAAAGGTTCGGAGGCTTTTTGTGTAAGTTCCACCTCTCCTAAACCCCAACCTAAACCATTTGTACCGATGTTTACTTTTTTTGTATCAAAGATTTTTTCACCATCTTCATAGCACTCTAAATATGCCTTGGAACTGTTGAAGTTATCACTCACAACTAAGATGATTTGCTCAGAACTATATAAAATAATTTGCAAACTTGCAATAATTAAGAAACTTTTTATCATAAGGTATGGTACTATTACTATTATATGAAAAAGTTTAATAAAACGGATAAAGTATTATGAATATTAAAATAAGAAAAGCGATTGTAGAAGATGTGAGTTTTTTAGCTAAAATGATATTGCAGAGCTCAAGAGCTGGAAAAAAGTATGGTATTTTCGATTTAGTGTTTGAGGCAGGAGATGATGAGGGAATCTTAAAATCCTTAGAACTATTGACGCAAACAAAGGCTAAAAACCATTGCCACTATAGTAATTTTTTAATTGCAGAAGTTGATGGGAGAAGTGTTGGCACCCTTTGTAGTTATGAACCTCGTTTTTCCAATAGGCAAACCTTTGTTGATGCACTAAAAGAAGTGGATGATTCAATCGATCCTGAGAAGAAGTTAGAATTTTTAAATGAATGTAACTTTGAGCAAAATAATAGAACATTAATGTTTGACTTTATGGAAGAGATTGATGATTTTAAAGATGTAGGCATCTTAAAAGCTTTAATGCAAAAAAGTCTTTTAAGTGCAAGGCTAAAAGGTTATAGAATTGCTCAAACAATTATCGAGATAGGTTCACTAGAGAGTATGCTTTTTTATAAAAAACTTGGATTTAAAGAGGTTGATGAAAAGGAATGTGAACTCTACAAAGAAAAGTTTGGTCGTTTAGGTTTAATCCTTCTTGCAACAGAGTTTTAGCCATAGAACTCTCTGCGATCTCCTTAGTTCCATCTCTATTGGCTATAGTTTTAGCACTCTATTGTAAAAATGTACTTTTATCTCTTTTTAGCGGAACTTTGTTAGGAGTTTTTGTTTTAAATAACTTTCATTTTATCGATTCTTTTGAAGCACTTTTTACACTCTTTTCATCTCTTTTATCCAAAGCTTGGATTTTAAAAACCTTAGGGTTTGCTGTTTTAGTAGGGAGCATAATGGCTTTGATTGAAAAGTCAGGCGGTATAGGCGGTTTTGTTCACTATATAGGAGAGAAAAAAGAGTTGATAGCATCTGCGCGTTCGGCACTTTTTTTGAGTTATATCATAGGTGTAGTGATTTTTATAGAGTCATCTATTACCGCTTTAGTCTCGGGTGCAGTGGGTAAACCGCTTTGTGACAAGTATGGGGTCTCTCGTGCGAAGTTAGCCTTTGTATGTGACTCAACATCCGCACCAATCAGTTCTCTTGTCGTTCTAAATGGCTGGGGAGCACTTTTACTTGGTCTCATAACTACTCAGTTGACTTTAGGGATGATTGAGGGGGACGCGATTAGCATCTTAATAGATGCAGTTTTTTATAATTTTTATGCCATGAGTGCTTTAGTGGTAACATTTTTATCAATATACTTCAGCATAGATATAGGTGCTATGAAAGATGCAAAACATATCTCTAGTGCTGAGTCAGAGAGTGATGAAAAAAGTGCAAGTATGTACTATATGCTTTTGCCTATTTTACTTATGGTAGTTTTTGTATTTATATTTTTATATATTACAGGTGATGGAAATATTTTAAAGGGGAGTGGTTCAAGTTCTGTTTTTTATACAATGTTGCTAACTCTGTTTATTATGTTTCTTTACTATGTTGGAACAAAAAATATGTCTATATCTCTGTGGAGCTCTACAGCTTTAAGTGGAGCTAAAAAATTTATCCCTATAGCGTTGATACTTTTGTTTGCTTTTTCTATAGGCAGTGTTACTAGTGATTTAAAAACAGGACTTTATTTGGCATCATTGGCGAGTGAGAGTTTAAGTGTCTATCTTTTGGCAAGTGTTATATTTTTACTAAGTTCACTTATGGCATTTGCAACGGGGACGAGTTGGGGAACATTTAGCATAATGGTTCCCGTGGCTATCCCAATGGCAGTAGGCATGGATGCTAATGTCGCTTTGTGTATAGGTGCTGTAATATCTGGTGGGGTTTTTGGTGATCATTGCTCACCAATCTCAGATACAACCATAATCTCTTCAATGGCAGCAGAGTGTGAGGTTATAGAGCATGTAAGAACTCAACTCCCTTATGCTCTTATAAGTGGATGTATCGCATTTGTTTTGTTTATTGGAGTAAGCTTTTTATCTTAGATTAATACTCATTATACCAGGTGTTAAACTCATCAGACACATCAGTTAAGAAAGTTGTATGATTTCCGGGAATTTCTTTGTATGTCTGATAAGATGGAATAAGATCTACGATGCCATAGCTCATGGCAGATGTTGTAAGAGGATCATCTTGACCAGCGAGCCAAAGCATCCATGTGAAAACTAGTGGTGTTGTCTCCTCTATATTTGGAAACTCATCTATATCATGAAAAGAGAGGTATATCTCAGGAGTTGTAGTGATAGCTACGGCAGTATTATTATTGTAAGTGTAAAAAGTCTTTATCTCGTCACTTTGATTGTTCTCCACCATCTCTTTTGCTAGGGCTATACTATCAGCATGAGCATTGGCTAAAGCACTATCTTGATGGATAAAATGACTGGGTGCTAAGATATTAAGAGTATCTGCTTTTAGCGTATTTGACATCGCTTCGTATGAGAGTGCTACAGTTGCTCCAAGGTCATACCCTGCAAGTATTACATCTTGATCTGTTTTTGCTTTTTCAGTTAGTATGAGATAATTGAGATAGGAGATACTATCACAAAAAGTTCCACTCCATTGAGTGCTAGACCAAGCCATATAGGGCATGATTACATTATAGCCATCAAATTTAAAATCATCTGCTAAGCTATATATATCACTACTCAATGGGGAACCATTTTTCCCATGTAGTAGTATAATAGTTGGAGCGTCAAGATTATCACTATAAAGTCTTATGGGCTCAGTATTAATTATATAGTCTGCATTTAAGCTACACTCACCCTCTATCACTTCATTTGTTGCAGTAGCATTTTTATCAATACACCCAACAATAAAAAAGTTAATAAAAATTAGCACACATACTATCTTAAAAGTTTCTCTCATTTTGTAGTTTCCTTAAAATAATTGTTACATTATAACTAAAGGGATTATAATTTAAAATATAGAGGTATAATTTTGCTATGAATTTAGAGACCATAAAAAATAAAGCTATACTTTTGTTTGGAAAAAGCCGTGCATTTAGTGCGAATGAGTTTGATGCCCAGATGAAATATCATAAAATATCTGTGCTGCAAGAGTACAGTGCTGATGTTGTCTTAGTTGTTGATGGAAAGATGATGACCCCTTATGAGCAAAATATGAGTGATGAACTTTATGAAAAGCAAAAAATAGGTGCTATATCTATAGATGTTTTAGAGAAAGAGTTGGTTAGGTTTATAGATGCAGATACTCTTCTTATGAGTTTAAAACTTTCTCATGATAAAGATAGATTAATAGATTTTTTGAAAAACAGCATGGTAAGTGATGAGTTATTTTTAAGACTTTTAAAAATGTACTCATGGGGTGGTGAGGACTTTTTTGATAATGACGAGAACCGTGATGTAACAGCCGCACTTATAGGGCGTTTTTATGAAAATATAGAGCGTAACCACAATGTTCAGTATGCTACTACTGGATTGTATCATCTTGTTTTACAAACAAAGGATCTAAAGCTTTTGGAAGCTATTGCTAGCCTTGAACCCATAAAAAACCATTTTAAAATTGTAAAAGCTTTAGTAACACACGAAAATATCTCTCAAAAAGTTTTAAAAAAGTTTTTAAAAGAAGATGATGAAAATGTAAAAGAGGCAATCGCATATAATTCTAATCTTGAGAAATCTATAGTTCAAGAATTAATAAAAAATAAAAAATTTGCACAAATTATAGCTAGAAATATAAAGCTTGATGATGAGATTTTTGCAACATTATATAAGTATAACTCTATTTTAGCTTCAAATGAAACTTTAGATGAATCTATGCAAAAAAAACTTTTCTTATTAGATGATAATGAGATACATTTCGCTCTTAGTGCAAACAAGAATTTGAGTGAAGATATGTTTGAATCTTTATTGGAACTCGATAGTGATGCTATCAATAAACTTCTTTATGAAAACAGTGCTTGTTCTCAAGAGATTTTAATAAAAGCATATCAAGATAAAAAAAACTTTTTATCCCTCAGTGCAAATATAGCAACACCAAGAGATATTATAGAGGAGTTATATCAACTATCAGATGAAAAGATTTTAAAAAATCTCGCTAAAAATGAGAGTACACCTATTGATATTTTATATCAATTGCAACTAGATAGCCGTTTTGAACGCTATGTAAAAGAGAATCCAGCATTTGGTAAACACATTCAAAGTGAAAATATCGGTTGGTTAGTTTAGAGTATTTCGACACAACAAAAGGAAAATATATGAAGGCATCAAATCTTACAGCAACCATAACATCTTTAGTTGAGCAAAAAGTGCCAACTTTTCTTTGGGGTGCACCCGGTATTGGAAAATCATCTATAGTGAAGCAGATAGCTGATTCTAAGGAGATAGGCTTTATAGATTTACGACTCGCCCTTATGGATCCGACAGATTTAAAAGGGATCCCTTTTTATGATAAAGAATCCCACACTGCACTCTGGGCACCTCCTGCATTTTTACCTCGTGATGGTGAGGGGATTTTATTTCTTGATGAGTTAAATGCAGCTCCCCCATCTGTTCAAGCTTCTGCATATCAGCTTATCCTTGATAGAAAAGTTGGAGAGTACATTCTTCCAGATGGTTGGGCGATAATTGCTGCTGGAAATAGAGATGGCGACAGAGGTGTAACTTACCGTATGCCTTCCCCTTTAGCAAATAGATTTGTTCATTTTGAGATGGAAGTGGATGTAGATGACTGGCGATTTTGGGCATATAAAAAAGAGCTTGATGAGAGGATAATTGCATACATAGCTTATAAAAATGAGCATCTTTTTACTTTTGATGCAAAGAGCGATGTGAAGAGTTTTGCAACACCGAGAAGTTGGGAATATGTTGATAGTATTTTGCGTAGTGGCATGAGTGAAGCACTTCTTTTAGATGCACTCTCTGGTGCAATTGGGCGAGAGGTTGCAGTTGGATTTTTGAGTTTTTCCAAGGTGATGGGTAGATTGCCAGATATACAAAATATTTTATCTTCGGGTGAGGGTGATTACTCTGATGAGGTGGATGTTTTATATGCTTTAAGTGTAGGAGTTATCAGTGCTTTACTCAAAAGCAATACCCCACAAAATTTAGATAATTTACTGAGTTATACTTTAGAGCTTAAGAGTGAGTTCGCTGTTATGATAGTGCAAGATTTACAAAGAAATGGCGTAGGTATGGAACATTCACCTGTTTTTAAAGAGTGGGTTAAAAAGTTTGCTTACCTTTTAGGGTAAATAGAGTGGAACTATCCAGAAAAATCTCACAAGCAAAAGCAAAGCTTTTAGTTGACTACCCCTATTTTGGAACCATCGCTTCAAAACTTGAGCTTGTTGTAAATGATGAGATTCAATCTTTTAGAAGCGATGGTGTTAAACTTGAATACAGCCCTGATTTTTTTGATGAATTGGAACTATCTGAGATGGAGTTTGTATTTGCCAATGGAGCGATGCATGCCTCCCTCGCTCATGAGTCAAGACAAAACAACAGAAGCGGGTGGCTTTGGCAATTAGCAACTGATTATGCGATAAACGATATGTTGGTAGAGAATGGGATGGATAGACCTTGGCAAGCACACTACTCAAAAAGGTTTTGTGGTTTGTATGCTGAGGAGATTTACGCTGAACTTAAACATGACATCCTTCGCGATGAGCTAGAGTATGAAGCTGATGATATAGATGATGTGCGTAATACTAGCGATGATGCAGACACCAAAGAAGAAAATCAACAAAAGAGAGAACAAATAACTCAAGATACACTTTTACAAGAACAGTTATTTGAAGAGTTTAGTAAAAGCATACTTGAGATTGAAAAGAAAAAAGGTGAATTGCCAAACTCGCTAGAGAGGTTTTTTAAGATTGATAGATGTGGTAAAATTGACTGGCGAGATGCATTGCAAGCAGCTATTGATAAATTTCACAAAGATGACTATACTCTTTTGCCACCCAATAAAAAGTTTCTCCATATGGGGCTTTATCTTCCCTCTTGTATCAGTAAACGATTTCAAATTGTTATAGCGGTTGATGGCTCAGGTTCGGTTGATGCAGAGTTGTTAAATAAATTTTTAAGTGAAATAAACTTTTTAATGACAACTATACAAAACTATCAAATTGACCTACTTGTTTGCGATGATAGAATCCATTTACATAAAGTTTTTTATAGCGGAGATATTTTAGCGGTTGATGTGAAAGGTTTAGGTGGAACAGACTTTAGACCTGTTTTTGATTTTATAGAAAATGAATTAAGAGATACTAAGTTACTTCTGTATTTTACAGATATGGAGGGAAAGTTTCCAAGTAAATATCCAGACTATGATGTGAAATGGATAACTCCAAAAGAGGCTGCTCCCCCTTTTGGAGAGCTTATCATCTTAGCAGAGTGAGAAATTAAGGGCTAAAATGCCAAAAAAACTCCCTTTTGAAGCTAAAATGAGAATTAAAATAGTGAGTTGCAAAATTCTTTGATATAATTATTATATCAAAGAAGCGCTCTTTTTTTTGAGTGTAATTTTTTTTACTTATTCAAAGGCAACCAGATTTCTTCCGTTTTGTTTTGCTTTGAAGAGCATCATATCTGCGTGGTTCATACTGTCATCGAGTGTATCTTCGTGGTTTATGCACACACCTATGGATATGGTGAAGTGTATCTCTTCCCCTTTTTCACTTATTGTTATTGATTTTGCTATCTCTTTTCTTAATCTCTCAAAAACATTCATAGCGTTTTCATTGCTAATATTTTTGAGCACTATATAAAACTCGTCACCTCTAAATCTTGCAACTATATCATTTTGATTTGTATTGGATCTAAGAATTTCTGAGAGATTGACGATAACCTTGTCGCCAGAATCGTGACCATATTTATCATTAATTTTTTTGAAATTATCTATATTTATCATTGCTATTGCGAAACTTTCCCCATTTTGAGTTGCCTCTAAAAAATAGTTATTCATATCTTCATAAAAGTATCGTTTGTTATAAAGACCTGTTAAAAAGTCACGATTTGAATGGTTGGTGATGATATGGATATTTTCTAAGGCTTCTATAGTGTTATTGATGCGACATGAAAACTCCTCTTTTGAAAAAGGCTTTTTGATGTAGTCATTTGCACCACTTTTTAAAAACATAGCGGTTATCTCATCATCTTCGTTTGAGGAGAGAGCTATGATGCTAAGTTCATTTTTATTGTATGTTTTTCTAATCTCACGGGTTAGTTCAAGACCATCTATAACGGGCATATTGTAGTCTGTTATAACAAGGCTTATATCTGAACGAGTTGCAAGCATCCCAAGTGCTTCTTCCCCGTGAGCCACAGTAATCACCTGGTAAAAAAGGTTTTCTAACATCCCTTTGAGCTGTTTTCTCAGAACCATAGAATCATCAACAACGAGAACCGTATGGGCTTGATTTTTTTTGAGTCTTTTGAGTGATTGAATAATGTAGTTTATATCGTTAACACCGCTTTTGTTTACATAGTCTATGATGTTTTTTTTGAGCATACTTTTTCTAAAGTTTTTATCTATATTTCCGCTAAGAACTATGACATGATTATTTTTTTCAAGAGCATAATCCACCACCTCTCCATTTGGAGCATCTGGGAGATTTAAGTCAAGTAGAGTTACAAAATAGGTGTATCTTTTTAAAAATAGTTTAGCTTCAGAGAAGCTGTATGCTAGATCAACTTCAAAGTTGAGTGCAGCATATATCTTTTTGGCTATAAGCTTTGCGAGTGTTTTGTTATCTTCAATAATTAAAATTCTATTCATAGCTTATTTTACTCTAATTTATCTGTATTTATAGTGATAATAGATATTATTCACTCATGGAATTTCTAAGTGTAACAATAGATAAATTAAATAATAAAACAAATGTTTTTTTAACTGGTGGTGCTGGTGTTGGAAAAACTACAATCACTAGAGAGGTTATCAAACACTTTGAACAAGATGCTAAAAAAGTGGCAAAACTTGCTTCAACTGGGATGGCTGCAACACTCATCAATGGTCAAACTCTTCATAGCTTTTTAGATTTAGGGATAGCAAGTGATCTAAAAGATTTAGAGTTAAATGGTAAGCTAGAGATTAAAAAGAAGATAAAAAGACTTATACACGGTATGGATTTGATAGTAATTGATGAGATTTCTATGGTGAGTGACACCTTGTTAGATATGATAAAACTCAGGCTATCTCAAGCCGATTTTAAAGGTACTTTACTTGTTGTTGGTGATTTTTTACAGCTTCCACCAGTTGTAAGAGGTTATGGTGAGGTACGATTTGCTTTTGAGTCTGAAAGTTGGAAGGAGTTTGATTTTTTTCAAATAGAACTAACTCACATATACAGAACCGATGATGAAGCGTTTATAAAACTTCTACATAATGTCAGATACGGTTATGTTGATGAAGATGTACATAACAATCTCAACGAATATATAAAAGCCCTCCCGCAAGATTTAAGTCAGTTTACATTTTTGTTTGGTAAAAATGTGTCAGCTTCGAGACACAATAAAAATCAGCTCTCATTTATAGATGCAGAACTCTTTTGTAAAAAGGCGCAGGTAGTAAAACATCTAAAAAATGTCAAAGATGTTGAAGTAGAGCGTTTTATGAATGACTCAAGAATAGAAAAAGATTTAGAGTTAAAAATAGGTGCACCTGTTCTTTTTACTAGAAATTCTTGGAACTATTTTAACGGGGAGCGCGGGGTTGTTGTAAATATTGACAATAACTATGTATATGTGCAAAAGGGTGATGAAAAAGTTGTAAAACTTGAAGCTGTTGCTCAGAGTAAAGCTACATGGAAAGAAAAAACGGTTGATGGAAAAAAAGAGATGCTAGAGGAAAATATTTTTAGTGTCTATCAATTTCCCATAAAGCTCGCTTTTGCTATCACCATCCATAAATCACAGGGGATGAGTATAATCGATTTGATTATTGAGACAAATGAGATTTTTGCACCCTCTCAGTTTTATGTGGCACTCTCAAGAAGTTCCAATCCCAAACGCTTAAACCTTATAGCACCAAGAGGTCAATGGCATGAGATAGTATTTGTAAATTACAAGGCTTTAGAATTTGTGAAGATGGATAAAGTTGCTCAGTAGAGCAGATAAAGAAAATTTAGATACAAGAACTGTTTTGCACTGCCACAGCTTACACAATAATTATAGATTTTGGTTGGGATGAAAAAAGTAAACTATTCAGCTTTCTTAAGACTCTCAATAAATGCTTTGTAATCTACAATTTCGCCACCATTAATCTTAGCATACTCTTGAGCATCTTCCTTTTTTGCAAAAGCGATTCTTTTTGTCATAATGCCATATTTATTCCCACCTATGACATAAAAAGCTTGTGTAGAATCAATCATACTAAAAGTTTTAGCATCAACCATATATTTTGGAATTTCTGCTGCATTTGAACTCTCTGGAGTTTGTGCTTGAGAAGCTATTAGTGACATCGAAAGTAAAAATATAAGGAGTGTAGTTTTCATAGTAATCCGTTAAAATAATTTTAATTATGATAGCAGTTTAATTCTTATACTTCATATAAAAATCATAGAATGGAACTTTTTGGTGTAAAAATCAAAAAAGTGTGTAAGTTGGAATGGTGTTATTTTTGATTCAGGACTTAGCTAGTGATCTAACTCTCACATGAGGTGAGAGTTAAAAAAGTGCTTATAAATCACCCTCATGTTTGCCAAGGTATTCAGCAACACCTTCAGTTGTAGCTTTCATACCCTCGTCACCTTTTACCCAACCAGCAGGACAAACTTCACCATGCTCATCAGTAAACTGCATTGTATCTACCATTCTTAACATCTCATCAATGTTTCTTCCAAGTGGTAAGTCATTGATAACAGCGTGACGAACTATCCCTTTTGCATCGATTAGAAATGAACCACGCAATGCTACAGCCTCACCAAAAAGTACATCATAATCTTTAGATATTTGTTTTGTAAGGTCAGCTACTAGTGGGTAACCAACTCTTCCGATCCCACCATTGTTAATTGGAGTCTCTCTCCAAGCAAAGTGAGAAAATTGGCTATCTACAGAACAACCGATAACTTCAACACCACGATCTTTAAACTCTTGTAGTCTATGATCAAAAGCGATAAGTTCTGAAGGACATACGAAAGTAAAATCTAGTGGATAGAAAAATAAAACTGTACCTTTTTCACCCATGTTTTCTGATAATTTAAAATCTTCAACGATTGAACCGTCACCTAAAACTGTTGTTGCTGTAAAATCTGGAGCTTTGTTTGTTACTAACATATTATATATCCTTATTATTTTAATGTTGGAATTTTATCTAAATTAAATTAATAAACTTCTGATTTTACTAGCAAGTAAATATACTTAAAGAAAAATTTTATCTTTTATTGTATTGATAATGTAATCATTTATATTTAACTCTTAGCAATACATAATATTACAAACGATACAATCACATCTATTATTTATATAAAGGAAAAAATATGATTACAAAATGTCTATTTCCAGCAGCGGGATATGGAACTCGCTTCTTACCAGCTACTAAAGCAATGCCAAAAGAGATGTTGCCTATTTTAACCAAGCCACTTATCCAGTATGGAGTGGAAGAGGCGGCTGAAGCTGGTTGTAGTATTATGGCAACAATTACTGGGCGTGGTAAGCGTGCTATTACAGACCATTTTGATATCTCTTATGAGCTAGAGCATCAAATAAAAGATACTTCAAAAGAGGATATGCTCAAAGAGATTCGTAAACTCATTGCAACTTGTACCTTCACCTATACTCGTCAAAATGAGATGAAAGGTTTAGGGGATGCTATCTATAAAGGAAAATCTTTAGTAGGTGAGAGTGATCCCTTTGCAGTTATCTTAGCAGATGATTTATGTGTGAACACTAAGGGCGATGGTGTTTTAACTCAAATGGTAAAACTTTATAAAAAATATAAATGTAGTATAGTTGCTATTATGGAGGTTCCTAAAAAAGATGTGCATAAATATGGTGTTATTTCAGGTAGAGAGATAGAAAAAAACATATTTATGGTTGATGATATGGTAGAAAAACCAGATAATGATAAGGCACCATCGAATCTTGCAATTATTGGTCGCTACATCTTGACGCCAGATATTTTCGACATCATTAAAGATACAAAGCCAGGTAAAAATGGGGAGATTCAAATCACTGACGCACTATTGACTTTAGCAAAAAAAGGGATGGTAATTGGGTACAAATATGAAGGAAAGCGTTTTGATTGCGGTAGTGTTGATGGTTATGTAGAAGCTACAAACTACTTTTATAATTTATCAAAATAATTCAATTCAAGAAACATTAGAAAAAATAAGATATACTTTCATCGATTTACGGAGCTAGACTCTGTACTTCAATAAGGAAAATCGATGACAAAAGAGTATATATTTACTTCAGAGTCTGTAACAGAAGGGCACCCTGATAAGATGGCAGATCAAATCAGTGATGCAATTTTGGATTATATTATTGAGCATGATCCTAATGCACGCGTAGCGTGTGAAACATTAGTATCAAATGGTTTTTGTGTAATTGCAGGTGAACTGAAGACAACGGCTTATGCCCCAATGCAAGAGATTGCTAGAAAAGTTATCCAAGAGATTGGTTATACAGATGCAACCTATGGTTTTGACCATAGAGCAGCGGCAGTTTTAAATGGTATTGGTGAGCAGTCTCCGGACATCAATCAAGGTGTTGACCAAAAGGGCGGTGAGATAGGTGCAGGTGATCAAGGTTTAATGTTTGGTTACGCTTGTCGTGAAACAGAGGTACTTATGCCTCTTCCGATACACTTAGCACATCGCTTAACTCACAGACTTGCAGAGGTTCGCAAAGAGGGGATAGTTCCTTATCTTCGTCCTGATGGAAAAGCACAAATAAGTGTAAAATATGTCAATGATAAGCCAGTTTCAGTCGAGACTGTTGTTATCTCTACGCAACATGCCCCTGAAGTTTCTCAAGAGAAGATTCATGAAGATATGATAAATGAGGTGATAAACAAAGTTATCCCTGCAGAATTGATGGGTGAAGATGTTATCTTACATATTAATCCTACTGGAAAATTTGTTATTGGTGGTCCTCAAGGTGATGCGGGACTTACTGGTAGAAAAATTATTGTTGACACATACGGTGGAAGTTGCCCTCATGGTGGTGGTGCATTTTCTGGAAAAGACCCTACTAAAGTTGACAGGAGTGCTGCTTATGCTGCTCGTCATGTTGCTAAAAACTTAGTAGCATCTGGTGCATGCGATAAGGCAACTATACAAATCTCATATGCAATCGGCGTAGTGCAACCAACATCTATAATGGTTGATACTCATGGTACAGGTAAGATTGAAGAGGAAAAAATTGAAGCATGTATAAAAGAGCTTTTTGATCTTTCCCCTAAGGGTATTATTGATTCTCTTGATTTACTCCGTCCAATCTATAGAAAAACAGCAGCTTATGGACACTTTGGAAGAGAAGAAGATACTTTCACTTGGGAGAAAACAGATAGAGTAGAAGATATTAAAAATTATTTAGCTCTTTAATTTACTTGAGACTTTTGCGACAATTATATGCGTCGTAAAAGTTCTTCATTTGAACACTTGAAAAAGTGTAACTTTTCTTTAGAATTACCTCAGAACAAAACATATTTTAGCTACCTTTAAAAATCTTCTGTTATAGTTATCTTATTAAATTTAGGAGAATGAAATGGCAGTATATATTAATGATACTTGTATCAACTGTGGTGCATGTATAGATGAGTGTCCAGTTGAAGCAATTGTAGATGAGGATGATAATCCAACAGGTGAAGAGATTTATTATGTTTACCCTGACAAATGTGTAGAGTGTGTTGATCATCATGATGAGCCAGCGTGTGCTACTTCATGTCCAACTGAGGGTTGTATTGTTTGGGATGTAGTTGGTGAGAGTCCATCACATCGTGATGATATTACTGATGAGCAACGCGCAAATAAAGAACCAATCGTAGAGTAGTATTTCAACAAATGTAAAGCACTGTTTATGGTGCTTTACCCCTCTTTATCCTTAACTGTAATCCCTTATCATTTTGTACAATATCCACAAATTATTCAATTTTAAAGAAAAAACTATCTTTTTTTAGATACAATTCCACTTTAATTTTATATTTAATATAGGAGATTTGATGGAACGTACACTATCAATCATAAAACCAGACGCTGTAGCAAAGGGTGTTATTGGTAAAATTTTAGATCGTTTTGAGAGCAATGGACTTAAAGTTGCAGCAACTAGAAAGATTCAACTTTCTCGTGCTGATGCAGAAGCATTTTATGCAGTTCATGCAGAGAGACCTTTTTTCAATGACTTAGTTGACTTCATGATTAGTGGTCCTGTTGTTGTATCAGTTTTAGAGGGTGAAAATGCTATGCAAATTAACCGTGATTTAATGGGTGCAACAAATCCTAAAGAGGCAGAAGCTGGTACAATTCGTGCTGATTTCGCTGAAAATATAGATGCTAATGCTGTTCATGGAAGTGATTCAGTTGAAAATGCAGCTATTGAAATTGCATTCTTTTTCTCAGAGAGAGAAATCTCTTAAGTAGTTTATGAAAGTAACTCTTAGAAAAATCAACAATACACCGTTAGATTTTGAAGTAAAATCTAAAGAAATAACTTTTAAAGGTTATTTACAGTATCATGCAGGCAAATTAATTTTGCTCAAAGCAAAGTTAACTGGTTTAACTGATGCTCAGTGTATCCAGTGCGGTGATGAGTTTAAATTACCAGTTGATGAGGAGATAGAACTGTTTATCTCTGACGGTATTTATGAAGATGACGGCAACCTAGAGATAGATGTTGTAGAGTCATTTGATTCACAAGCAAATATAGATGAGCTTTTAAACTCTGAAATTGAGCTCATTAAAAGTGACTATCACAGTTGCAAAAATTGTAAATAAATTTACAAATAAAAACAAAGGATATAGATTATGGCAGTACCTAAAAGACGAGTTTCCCATTCGCGTTCAGCGAAAAGAAGAACTCATTATAAAATCTCTTTAGCTCGTCCAGTTAAAGATAAAGATGGAACTTATAAACTTCCACATCACATTAACCCTACTACTGGTGAGTATAAATAGTCGATGGTGAGAATCGCTGTTGATGCAATGGGCGGGGACTTTGGTCCTGAGCCGATTGTTAAAGGTTGTGTTCTAGCATTGAAGAAAAAGCTTTTCACACCTATCTTAATAGGAAAAAAATCAGAAATTTTACCTCTGTTACCAAAAAGTTACAGAGATAAGATTTTAATTGTTGAAGCTGATGATGTCATATCGATGAATGATGCTGCAACTGATGCTATTAAAAGAAAAGAGAGCACTATTTATAAAGCTATTGATTTAGTAAAAAATGGTGAGGCGGACGGTGTTGTATCTGCTGGACACAGTGGTGCTACTATGACTCTTGCTACTCTTAGGCTTGGTCGTCTTAAGGGTATCTCTCGCCCAGCACTTATAACTTTTATGCCTACAGTAAAGGGTCGTCGCTCAGTTGTTTTAGATGTTGGTGCCAATGTTGATTCTAAACCTGAACACTTAGTGCAATTTGCTATTATGGGAGGGTGCTATGCTGAGAATGTTATGGGTTACAATAATCCTAGCATCGGTCTTTTAGCAAATGGTGAAGAGGACTCTAAAGGCAATGAAGTAACTAAAGAAGCACATAGATTGTTGAAAAACTATGAGGGATTTATTGGAAATGTTGAGGGTGGAGATATCTTTAACGGCTCATGTGATGTTATCACTTGTGATGGTTTTATAGGCAACTTAGTTCTTAAAACAAGCGAAGGTGTTGCTTCAACAATTAGTTATTTTATAAAAGATTATATTAGAAAATCACCTGTTGCCATTACAGGAGCACTTTTAATGAGAAAAGTTTTTAAACTTCTTAAAAAAGAGATAGATTATGCTGAAGTTGGTGGAGCACCTCTTATCGGTATAAAAGGTTGTGCAATTGTAAGTCATGGAAAAAGTAATGCAAAAGCTATAGAAAATGCAATCTATCAAGCTATCAGTTATGTAGATACTGGTGTTAACGAGCATATACTGGAAAAACTACAAGAGTATAATCAAAAGGAAATATAATGGCTTACGCTGCTTTTCGTTCAATAGGTGCTTATGCTCCGAAAAAAATTCTAACAAATGAAGATTTGTCAAAATTGGTTGATACAACTGATGAATGGATTACGAAAAGAACAGGTATTAAAGAGCGTCATATTGCGGCAGAGAATGAAACAACAAGTGATATGGGTGTAAAAGCTGCCCAACTTGCAATACAAAGAAGCGGAGTAAGTAAAGAAGATATCGACATGGTTGTTTGTGCAACAATCTCGCCTGATTATTTTTGTATGCCATCCACTGCAACAATTATCTCGACAAAATTAGGTCTCGGCAATGTAACAGCTTTCGATATATCTGCTGCTTGTACAGGTTTTGTGTACATCCTTTCAATTGCAAAAGCTTTTATAGAATCTGGAATGAAAAAAAATGTTCTTATTGTTGGAGCTGAAAAATTATCTGCGATAACTGATTATACAGATCGAGGTACTTGTATCCTTTTTGGTGATGGTGCAGGTGCTGCAGTAATTAGTGCTACACAAAATAAGGATGAAGCTATTATCGACATCCATACAGGCGCTGATGGAGAGTATGCTGATTTACTTATGACTCCAAATGGTGGAAGTGGCTCTGCTCATGATTCATTGGATCAAGAGGCTTCGAGTTGTTTTATGCAGATGAAGGGAAACGAAACTTTTAAAGTTGCAGTTCGTACACTTACAAAAGATGTTGTTGAGATTTTAAAAGAGAACGAAATTGATAGTGAAGCGATAAAACATTTTGTTCCGCATCAAGCAAACTATAGAATTATAAAAGCTGTTGGAGATGCTCTTAAACTTAGAGAGGAGCAAGTCGTTTTAACAGTTGCAAAATACGGAAACACTTCTGGCGCATCAATTCCTATGGCTATTAATGATATTTATGAGCAGGGAACTTTGAAAAGTGGTGAATTGATGCTTTTAGATGCTTTTGGCGGAGGGTTAACATGGGGAAGCGCTCTAGTCCCATTTTCACCATTAAAATAACATTTTTGTCCAATTTCTTCGTTGGACTTTGATTTTCTTTCGTCACTTACTATAGTAAGCTCCTCAATAAAATAAAACTCCGCCTTGAACTAGAACAAAACTGAGAATTTTAATGATGAAAATTACTGACTCTATTTAGCTTTTAAAGCTTTTTTTACTTTTTCAAAAAATAAATTTTCATTTGGTAAGTTTAGTTTTGACTCTCTTAACTTTTCTCCCCACATAGGATTTGGAAAATAGCTATCTTCTTCAAACCTTGCCATTACATGGATGTGAACCCTTGGAAGCATGTTTGCAAATGAAGCCATATTTATTTTTTTTGGTTTATAATAGCTAATCATCTCTATCTCAAGTATCTCATAAACATCCCAAAGTTTAACGCGTAAATTTTTAGGCACATCACTTAACTCAATATAGACTTCTTTTGTAAAGATTTTAAGCCAAGGTATTTCACTTTTTTCTGTCTCGATATATATATCTGCATCTTCATAAATTATCATTTTAAGCCTTGATTTTATTTAGTTTGTGTTTGATTATTCTCTTCTTGATTTAAAATAGTTGCACCACCATAGATTAGATATGCAGACAAACTAAAGCCTAAAATTATCAAAATTACTCTTTTTATTTTTTCTATCGCATTCATAGTGGAATTTTAGCAAATTTAACACTTATTTAACATAAATCTTATAATATGTATGTAAAATGTTTATAAAGGTAATAATATGAACAAAATAATTCCTCTATCTTTAATCGCTATTGCATCTTTATATGCTTCAGAGATTGAATTGGCACCGATAAATGTAGAATCAACAACCATAACGCAAGTTAGTGAAAATGCTCAAGTTTCAGCAGATTTAGCGCAAGCTATAAGCGCTAGTGTTCCTAGTATTGATATGAATCGCCGTAGTGGTATTGCAAATGATATCTACATCCGTGGTCAAAAAAGAGATAACATCTCGGTTGAAGTGGATGGAACAAAGGTTTGTGGTGCCTGTGTAAATAGAATGGATCCACCAGTTTCTCATATATTGGCAAATCAGATTGATGAGATTATAATTACTGAGGGTCCTTATGATGTAGAAAATTTTGGAGTTTTGAGTGGAGGTTTGAGTATTAAAACTAAGAGACCAACTAAAGATTTATACGCAGAAGTAAATCTTGGTTATGGCAGTTTTAACTACATCAAGTATGGAGCAACGGTGAGTGGTGGTAACGACACTGTGCGCATGTTAGTGAGTGCTTCAAGTGAGAGTAGTGATCAGTATGAGGATGGAGATGGCAATACTATTGCACAACAGATAGATGCATATGCAACAACTTATCCAGCTGTAGCAGGTACTAAATATAAAGCAGAATATGCAGATATGAAGGCATACGAGAAAAAAAGTTTAATGGCAAAAATGTTTATCAATCTTGGAAATAATCAAGAGGTGCGTTTGAGTTACACAGCAAACAGAAGTGATGATATTCTTTATGGAAATTCTAAAATGGATGCTTTGTATGATGACTCTAATATCTATAGTGTTGAGTACAATATAAAAGATATTAGTGAGCTAGTAGAAAACATAAACTTACAATATTATTATTCAGATGTTGATCATCCAATGGCTACAAAGTATAGAATGTCGTCAAATATGCCTGCAATGGATAATACAAATCATTTAACTACAAGTATGCAAGGAATCAAACTAAAAAATAAATTTGATATAGATAGCTATAAACTTTTAGTAGGACTAGATTCAAGTGAGAGAACTTGGGATGGTAAATATTATAATACAACAACAGGGTTACCTTTAGCAGCAGGAAATTCAAAAAGTATTGATGATGCACTAACAACAAATGTAGCCATCTTTACAAAATTGGATAAAAGATATAATGCACTTAGTTTTAGTATGGGACTGAGATACGATTCTACAGAGATTACGCATGCCACCTTATCATCTAATGACTATACAGCCCTAAATATGAATCTATTTACATCATATGATTTAAGTAATGAAAATAGAGTTTTTATAGGCGTTGGTCAAGCTTCTCGTGTTCCTGATGCAAGAGAGCTTTACTTTGTTAGTTCTAACGGCACTATAGTTGGTACCCAAAATTTAGATCAAACTACAAATCAAGAGTTAGATTTAGGATATGAGTTGAGTAGTGAAAATATGAACTTTAAAGTAAAGGGTTTTTATTCAATGTTAAGTGACTATATATATTACAATAATTCTCTCGCATCAAGTAAGTTTGTCAATATTGATGCAACTATTTATGGTGCTGAACTAAGTGCCTCTTTGTATGCAAGTGATGAGTTAGTTATAGATGCAGGTGCCTCATATAAAAAAGGGCAAAAAGATAAAGCAATGGCTGGACAGACTGATACAGACTTAGCAGATATGGCTCCGTTTCGTGCAAATATAGCTGTTAATTATGAGTATATGAACAATAGTATTGCTACTTTAGAGACTCAGTATTCAGCTAAATGGACTGATATAGATAGTGATAATGGTGAGCAAGAACTTGATGCATGGAGTGTTATAAATTTAAAAGTAAAACATGAGATCAACAAAAACTTTGACTTTACTTTAGGGGTAAATAATTTACTTGATACGACATATGCTGTCAATAACACTTACACAGATCTTACTTTAATTACGGGAAATACTTCGGATATTATGCTTATGAATGAACCTGGAAGATATATTTATACTAATTTAACTGCAAAGTTTTAATCCATAAGCTTATACTTCATTTGTATGAAGTATAATTTTTAAAAAATTAAAAAAGTAGCTTAGTTTATGGCAGAAATATTTAAAAAATATCAGAAAATTATTTTAAGAACCTTAGGTGGCTTGATGCTACTTGTTGGTTTTGTTATCCATTTTTGGAGCACTCCAAAAGAGGGTTTTACAAGAGATGAACTAGCAGCTGCAAATGTTGCTAGAATGGAAGCCAGTGTAGCGGGTGGAAGTGCAACATCTAGTAAAGTCACACATGCAAACGATAAGCCACTCTTTAGTGAGTTCAAAAGTGCTCAAAAAAAACAGATGGAGTATTTAACTATACTTGCTATGATTTTAGGGATAGGATTTTTAGGGTATAGTTTTATAAAAAAAGAAACCTAGATTCCGTGTCAAGCACGGAATGACGACAAACTTAAACTTTCGTCATTCTGAACTTGATTCAGAATCTAATTTTTAAGCTTATTCAAGAAAGTCTATTTATTTTGAGAAATAAGTACACCCTCTATCATTTTACTAATATCACCATCTAAGATTCCAGAAACATTTGAATACGCCTCATTTGAGCGAGTGTCTTTCACTTGCTGGTATGGTTGCATAACATATGAACGAATCTGATGACCCCAACCTATTTCACTTTTTTCTATTCCGTCTTGTTCTGCTTTTTTGGCTTCAAGCTCTAACTCATAGAGACGAGATTTTAACATCTTCATCGCTGTAGCTTTATTTTTATGCTGGCTTCTATCATTTTGGCATTGCACAATTACATTTGTCGCAATATGGGTAATTCTTATAGCCGATTCAGTTTTATTAACATGTTGTCCACCCGCTCCACTTGCTCTATATGTATCTATGCGTATATCCTTATCTTCAACAGCTATGTTTATGTCATCATCAATCTCAGGTGAAACCATTACAGAAGAAAAAGAGGTGTGTCGTTTTGCATTTGAGTCAAAAGGGCTTATGCGAACAAGTCGGTGGATCCCATTTTCAACTTTTAAGTATCCATAAGCATTTTCACCTTTAACAAGTATGGAAACATCTTTTATCCCAGCTTCATCACCAGCTTGATAATCAAGTACTTCAACCTTAAAGCCTTGCCTCTCTGCAAATCTTTTATACATTCTAAGAAGCATCTCTGCCCAGTCTTGAGATTCTGTTCCACCTGCACCTGGATGTATGGAAAGTATTGCGTTATTTGCATCACTCTCTCCACTGAGAAGCACTTCCACCTCCATGTTTCGGATTAGTTCCTCTAAGGCTGGAGCTTCCTCATAAAGAGCTACTAATGACTCCTCATCGTTTTCCTCTTTTGCCATTTCATAAAGTTCACTTGCATCCATTACAGCATCTTTGGCTACCGCATATTTATCAAGTTTTCTTTGTAGTTGTGTTTTCTCTTTTTGTATTTTTGCGGCATTTGTAGCATCGTTCCAAAAATCTTGATTATTTTCTAATTTTTCTATATCTTGGAGTCTCAATCTTATTTTATCTGGCTGAACAACGCCCGTGATGTTATCCATCTTGATACTAATACTTTTTAAAAGTTCTGTATATTCGTAGTTATCCATGTTGTCCTATCTCTGGAGGGGTGCTTAAAGCCTCGCCTCCGTTAAAATATAGTGTATAATTACGCGATTATATATAAAAGTGACTTAAAATGAAGATTATATCAAACCCTATTGAATTAAAAAACTATTTAAAAAACAAAAAAGAAACCATTGGTTTTATACCAACTATGGGCGCACTGCATGAGGGGCATATATCCCTTATAAGAAAAGCAAGAGAAGAGAATGAGTTAATAGTAGTCTCTATCTTTGTAAATCCTACACAGTTTTTAAAAGGTGAGGATTTAGATAGGTACCCATCAAAAGATGAAGCAGATAAGAAGATATGTGAGATGAGCGAGGTAGATGTTTTGTTTTTCCCACATAAAAAAGATATTTATTGTGATGATGAGGTGAGTTTACTTGCACCAAAAGTAAGAGGATATGTTTTAGAGGGAACCAGCAGACCAGCTCATTTTGATGGTGTTTTAACTGTTGTGATGAAACTCTTAAATATTGTAAACCCAACAAAGGCATATTTTGGAAAAAAAGATGCGCAACAACTCAATCTTATAAGCCTGATGGTGAAGCAGATGTTTATGAGTGTTGCAATTATAGCTGTCGATACTGTAAGGGAGAGTGATGGTTTAGCTCTAAGTAGCAGAAATGTTTATCTGGATGCAGATGAAAGAAAAGAAGCCCTCAAAATATCAACCTCACTTCATTTAGCTCACAAGATGATAAGTCAAAATATTTTATCATCCACAGAGATAAAAAAAGCGATGAGAAAGTGTTTAAGTCCACTTGAAATAGCTTATGTTGAGATACTAAATCGTGATTTTGAGCCTATAGACGAAGTTATTATTAAAAACACAGTTGTTTTAGTGGAAGTGAAAGTTGGGACAACAAGACTACTTGACAACATCTGGTTGTAAGTATCCCTCCTCAACCATAATATCTACAGCTTTTTTAAAGACTGGTACAGATGTAAGGGAAGCAAACTGGCTCTTTTTTGGCTCAATTACTACCACCCCCATTGTATAGTGTGCGGTTTTATCGTTTACAAAACCTATAAAAGCAGTGTTGTATTTTCTTACATATCGCCCTTTTTCAACCATATGAGCAGTTCCTGTCTTGCCACCAATGATAAGCCCTTCTGTTTTGGCTTTCACACCTGTTCCCTTATTTACTGTTTTTATTAAGATTTTTTTAACTCTTTGGGCAGTTGCACTTTTTATAACTTGTATCTGCTCCTGTTGGGGAAGTTTTATCTCTTGGTTAAATTCATCTACAAGAGCACTTACTAACCAAGGATAGACCATTTTTCCATTGTTGTTAAATGCTGTATATGCACGCATTATTTGCATAAGGTTGGCGTGCATCCCATAGCCATAAGAGGCAGTCGCCTTATATATCTCATTGTTAAGTCTTCTCGTGCTTGGGATAGAGCCTTTTTTTTCATACACTAAATCATGTGTAGATTTTTCAGTAAATCCAAAGCTTTTGAGCCCCTCATTAAATTGGTGTCCTGTAAGTTTTTGTGCTAGTTGTGCTAGGGCGATGTTAGAAGAGTGCACTATGGCATTTTCAGCACTAATCCAATCAAATGGATGTTCATCTGTGATGATTTTTTTGCCTATTTTAAATCTGCCGTTATGCCCATTGACTAAATCGTAGGGATTTATAAGGCCCTTATCTAAAAGGAGAGCAAAAGTGATAGTCTTTATAACACTTCCAGGTTCAAAACTATACTCAATCATCCCACTATTAAGAGATGGATAATCACTTTTTTTTATCGCTTTTGGCAGGTAGCGGTTTGAACTGGCCATAGTGATAACTTTTCCAGTTTTTGATTCCATTATAGCTATCATAATCTCTTTTGCTCTTATCTCTTTTTTCATGGTATCGAGCATTTTTTCTATCCGTATCTGGAGACTTATAGGGATAGTAATCTTTACATCCAGACCATTCATTTTTGGTTTTGTGAAGCTATTTTTATTGAGTATGATATATCTGTTTACATCCCGTGGACCTTGAGAGCTTCCATCTTGTCTGGCTTGAAGTTCACTATCAAATCGTTTTTCTAAACCTTTGATACCTTGAACACGAGTGTAGCCCTCTTCTTCCACTTTATGTGTGTAGCCAATGATCGGGGTTAGTAGATTTCCATAAGGGTATTCTCTACTCTCACCACTCTCTAAAACACTTAAGCCATGAAGTGTTCTAAGCCCTGTACGGGGGTTTACTCTCTCGATAAAAACCTTGTATCGTCTCAATTCATAAGCCAATTTTTTTAAGTACTGAGCTCTTTTTTCAGTGATATGGTAGCTTAGAACTATCACACCCTCTTTTTTATCAAGTTTTTTCTTGACTTCATTAGAGGAGATACCAGAGTAGATGCTAAAAAGCTCTATAAAAAGTTCCCTCTTTTGAGGATCAATATAAAGGGTGTTGACAACGGCTTTATAGAGTTTTTTTGTAGTAGCAAGATGAAAACCATCTGCACTGATAATATTCCCCCGTTCAGCCTTTGAACTTTTTTTTGCATATAAAGATGGAAGGTTTCTTGATTTTACTGCAGTCAAAAGCATTACACTTAAAAATATTAAAAAGCCTACAGAGAGCAGGGTATAAAGAAGAAATATTTTTTTGCTTTTATTAGGATTTGTCATGAACGCTTTTTTTAAGCGGATTATATCATGTAAATTGTTAGAAGGTTATTAGGTGATTGTCATAAACTCTTTTTTATAGTTGCGTTCTTCCTAACTCTTTATAGGCACTAAGAGCTTTGTTTCTTATCTCAAGCATAAGTTTCATGTTGGTTTCAGCTTTGCCAATGGCAAGTGCGGCTTGATGTAGGTCTTTTACCTGTCCAGTTGCCAAATCAGCAACCGCTTTATCGCCATCTACTTGAATCTCATTTATTTCATTAAGTGCAGATTTTAGATGATTAGCAAATTGTTCTCCCCCAGCAGTTTTTTCTACACTCCCTTTTTGCTTTAGGAGTTGGGCTGTCGATGGAGTTGATATAGCATCTATTTTTCCAAATTCACTCATTATTACTCTCTTTTATTGCAACAGTGAAATAGCACTGTTTGCCATGTTTTTTGCACTCTCAAAAGCAGCTACATTTGCTTGGTAAGAGCGAGTTGCTTCTACTAAATCGGCCATTTCGATAACAGGATTAATATTTGGGTACGCAACATAACCATTTGCATCTGCATCTGGATGATCTGGCTCAAACTTCATCTTTGGTTCTCTGTCATCGCGTGATATTTTGTCAATTACTACGCTCATTATAGCAGGATTTACCCTTTTACCAAAATCACCCTCACTTAATGGGTCCTCATATTTTGCACTATTTGTCATGCCTTGGAGGGCATTGTTAAACTGTTGGTTAAAGTCTATGGCTTTAAAAACAACCTCTTGTCTTCTGTATGGTCCACCCTCTGTAGTTCTAGTTGTTTGTGCGTTTGCTATGTTACTTGAGATGGTGTTAACACGAACTCTCTGTGCTGATAAACCATAACCTGATATGTCAAAACTGCTCATAAAATTACTCATAATTAACTAACCTTTTGTGAAGCTTCTATAACGCTCTTAAAGATAGCTCCATGTTTTTTGTTTGCACTCACTAAAGCATTAAACATGATGGAGTTTTTACTCATCTCTGTTGTTTCTACATCTATATCTACACTATTGCCATCATTTCTTGCCATATGCCCATCTCTAAAAAATGTTGTAGCTTTAGATGCACTTTTTTCATCATTTGCAGATATATGTGCTCCATTTGTTTGAGCTAGTTTGAGCTCATTACTTTTACTAGAGTATATCTCAGCTCTTTTTTCTCTGAGTGTATCTTCAAAGCTTATATCTCTAGGTTTATAAAAAGGGGTGTCTGCATTTGCAATGTTAGAGGCTATCATATCTTGACGAGCCGCTCTATAATCAAGTGCATCTGATACTAAAGCACCAGAACGAGATGTTTGAATCATGACTACTCCTTTTCTTTCGTGATTATAAGCAAGTTTAGTTCCATCTTTATAAATGATTATAAAAGTTGATATTAATGTGTTAAAAAAGATTTAAATGAAGAGTTTAAGCATAAAATTAGATAAACTACTCCATAATACATGTTAAGGTTACTAGAGTAGCCCATTGTAAAAATTTATAAACTCAAGGAGTCTCTTATGAAAAGAGCTGGTTTTACTATGATCGAATTGATCTTTGTTATCGTTATTTTAGGTATTTTGGCAGCGGTTGCGTTGCCTAAGTTTATTGGTGTTGCTGATCAAGCACATGAAGGTAAATTGAAGTCGTATGTTGGAACGCTTAATCGTACCGTAGGACCTGCGTTATGGTCTGAATCAATTTCCGGAACTACTAATGGTTCAGTTACAACTTTGAGTTCTGCTTTACTGCTTCAAATAGATTCTCTAAGTGAATTGACAGCTGATCCTGATTTGAGTAAATGTGCCGCAAATGCAACGCCAATAGCAGCTAATACAGGTACTATAGCTTCTGCAACTGTTGGTGCAACGACTTATAACATTGGTTGTATAGATGGTGGTCTAACGGGGGCACCTTCGTTTTTCTTAGATGATGGAGAAAATGTAATATTACAATAACTCTTTTTCTCGTTCCACCTCTCCTGAGGTGGAATACATATATAAAACAACAACTCTTCGACAACTCACTTACACTAAAGGATTTTAATTGAAAAAAGCTTTTACTGTGATTGAACTCATTTTTGTTATAGTTGTTTTAGGAATACTAGCGGCTATAGCCGTTCCAAAATTTGCCTCTACTAAAAATATGGCAGATATATCTAAAGGTCATGCGGATGTTGCCACTATCCGCTCTGCTATAGTGAGTGAGAGGCAAACACAACTCATAAAAGGTGTCAATACTTTTATACCAAAACTAAGCGATAATGGCAACATCCTTTTTACAGGTGATGGGACAAGAACTCTTTTGATGTACGGCATAAAAGCAGCATCTAGTGGTTCTCCTGGTTGGGCTGCAAGTGACACAGGCTACAAAACATACACATACACCGCTGATGATATAGCCGTCACTTTTACATACAACGATACAAGCGGAATCTTTACATGTGATGTCTCAGATACAGATTTTGGTGATACTTGTAAAAAACTTATTTATTAATATACTAAAGGGCTCTTTTGTTTTTTTATAAATTGAGTATCCTCTCCTCCCCTTTAACACCCCTTACTTACCACTTTGAGAAAGATATTAAAACAGGCACTGTAGTAGAAGTAGTTTTGAGAAACAAAAAGGTAAAGGGAGTGCTGATTTGCACATCCGAGGAACCCAGTTTTAAAACTAGTCCTATTTTAGAAGTATCAGATTTTTTATACTCATCTAAACAGGTGAAGTTAGCTAAGTTTATAGCGACTTATTATGTTTGCTCTTTAGGTGAGGCATTGGGGTTGATGGTGGCTTTTGAGAACGAAAGTGCTGATGAGATTCCAGGTCAAGCCTGGAATGACGAAGTTAGCGCATCGAATGAGAAAGTTAGCGCATCGAATGAGAAAGTTTGCGCATCTGATGACAGTAACTCCACTCGTCATTCCAAACTTGATTTGGAATCTAGCTTAACACTCTCAGCAAAACAAGAAAAAGCGTTAGAATTTTTTAAACAACACAAAACCTCACTCCTCTTTGGCGATACAGGAAGTGGAAAAACAGAGATATATATGAAGTATTTTGAGCAGATGATAGAGGAAAAAAAACGCTCTATATTTTTAATGCCTGAGATTTCACTAACTCCTCAAATGGGACAAAGACTCCAACACCATTTTGGTGAGGCAGTTGTGATGTGGCACTCAAAACTAACACCACTTCAAAAGAAAAAAGCACTACAAAAAATCTATGATGGCTCTGCTCACATCATAGCAGGTCCCCGTTCGGCTTTGTTTTTACCCATAAAAGATTTAGGACTTATTGTTGTGGATGAAGAGCATGATGATAGTTATAAATCATCTTCAAGACCTCGTTATAATGCTAGAGATATTGCAATCTATATGGGAAAACTTTATGATGTTCATGTAGTTTTAGGAAGTGCTACACCCTCGCTAAACTCTTATGTCAAGTTTCCTCATGTGAGATTAAAAGGTGGCTATTTTAACTCCAACAAAGAGTTTATTTATGAGCGTTCATCTGAAATGCTGAGTCCTATGATTTTGCAAAATCTTAAAAATACTTTACTAAACAAAGAACAATCCATAGTTTTCATCCCAACTCGTGCAAACTTTAAGTATCTTATATGTCAAGATTGTGGACACACTTATGAGTGTGTTTTTTGCTCCATCGGGATGAGTATCCATCAAAACTCTCGTGCTTTGAAGTGTCACTACTGTAACTACACACAGGCTATTCCTCAAGTATGTTGTGAGTGTGGGAGTGGCAATCTTACAAGTTCAAGACTTGGAACTGCTGAGGCTGTAAAAAATATAGGTGAAGAGTTTAGTGAGGCTAAAGTAGAGCAGTTTGACCGTGATGTTATCACCACATCAAACAAGTTGAAAAAAGCATTAAAGAGATTTAACGATCACGAGACAGATATACTTGTAGGAACTCAGATGTTAAGTAAGGGGCATGATTATCATGGTGTTACCTTAGCGGTTGTTTTAGGTATGGACAATATGTTAAATATGAGTGATTATAGAGCAAGAGAAAAAGCACTCTCATCTCTCATCCAAGTAGCAGGAAGAAGTGGTAGAAAGAAAAATGCAAAAGTTTTAGTGCAGAGTTTTAATGAGGACTTTTTTAGTGCTTATGTAGATAACTATGAAGAATTTTTACAAGAGGAAAAGATTTACCGTCAAGAGTTATATCCTCCATATAAAAAGTTATGTCGTGTTTTATTTGCACATAAAAATGGTTTAAAAGCAAAAGAGCAAATGCATAAAATGCAAGAAAATTTATCTAAAATCTCTACTATAGAGATAGTTGGATTTGGAAAGTGTGCTGTTGAGAGGATAGCAAATAAGTATAGGTTTGAGATTTTACTCCGTTCAGATAAGAGTACATACCTACTGCAAGCTATAGCTCAAACAAAGGTTGATTTAGCTGAGATTGATATGGATCCTATAGAGTTTGGTTAATGAGGCTTTTGTGATTCAAGAATTTTTTTGTGCTTTAGGCATGTAGATATAACACACTTTTTCCATGGGGGGAAGTTTTTTATAGGGTGTATTGTTTGCTAGATGAAGCTCTATACTTTGGTTATAGTTATCACGAAGTTTCATAAAAGCTTTTCTCTCTTTGCCTTTGAGTTTTTTTGTTGTAACCTGCACAACTCTGAGAGGATTGATAGCACGACCTCTTTTTCGTAGTTCAAAATGTAGATGTGGACCAGTTGATCGACCTGTACTTCCAACATATCCTATGGTTTGACCTTTTTTAACATACTTCCCTTTTTTTATCCCTCTGCGAAATGATTTCATATGGGCATATCTTGTTTCATATCCATCAGCATGGCGAATTTTAACTAGCTTTCCGTAGCTTCCTAGTGTTGCTGCATAGATTACTCTTCCACTTCCAGCAGCGACAATAGGTGTCCCTCTCCTAGCAGCATAGTCTATCCCAAGGTGTGCTTTCCATTTTTTTAAAACTGGATGAAAACGGCGTTTTGTAAAATAGGATGAGATTCTAGCACCCCTTACAGGACGAGCAAGTAAAAACCCCTCAACTTCATGACCTTTTTCATCATAGTATCTATCATCGGTATTTAGATAGATAAAGTGTTTTTTCTTTCTCATCTCTATCATAGCAACTTTTAAGATAGGCATTGAAAAAGGCTCACCAAGACGATATTTTTGCTCATAAATCATCACTAGCGTGTCACCTTTTTGTAAATCTCTTTTGAAGTTGAGCGAGTTTTTAAATCCAGCTACAAAAATTTGTGCTATCTTTTTTGAACCAGTGGCTTTGAGTATGTCGTAATGAGGAGAGTGGTTTATCTTTATTGTGAATGCTTCTGTTTTTGTTGTGCTGATGATAGGGATAGCCTCAAATTTGTAGCTATCTTTATCTTGCAATATATGAATCTGTAGCTCATCATTAAGTGGCAGTAAAACTTGCTCAATTTTGCCGTCTGAACCTTTTAAAATTTGGCAATGAACACCTGCTCTCATCTCTTCTGTAAGTCGCTGGTCATCTTTATCAAGGTTGTAGTATAAACTTTTAGCGGGAAGGTTCTGTTTTTCTAAAAACATAAGGTAGCTTTCACCATTTTTCCATCGAAAATTTTCAACTTCTGCACTAAAAAGTATAGAGTAGGTCAGTAAAAAAAGTATGAAAAATCGTATCACAAATATAGCCCTAAATAAAAAATGTTAAAACCTTAACAAAATTTGGCTTAGTCTGAGGTTTGTTTGCTATAATCGCTTTATAAAAATTAAAAGAAGAAGATGAATGAAACAGTTATTTTTAGTATTATTATTTGTTAGTGGTGTTTTTGCATCAGTTATAAAAACACCAATCTTAAGTGTGGATGATAATGAAACATTAACAATACAGATAGACAAAATAGATGTGGGTATGAGCGGTTTTGCATATAAAATGTTAGATAAGAACCACGGTAGCATAGTTGCAAGTGTAGTTGTTAGCAGTTTTGATGCAGATACAAAAAAAGCAGTACTAAAAAGTAGTGATTATAAATTACTAGAAAATGATGCTCTTCCAAAGGGAAAATGGAAGCCTGAAGTTGGTGATAGTGTGATTTTGGCTTTTGGTTACACAAGGGCTTTGTTGATTGCACCAAGTGAAGAGATTTATCATCGTATAACAAAAAGTACACAAGATTTACAATGGATACATCCAGATATATTTGCTACTACTCTTTCTTATAGTGGACATCCAACACCACTTCGTAGTGATTTTCAAGATATATGTGACACAACATCAGTTGGCATACTTTTTATATATTTAAATCAAAATCTGTTTACCCTTGATTGTAAAAGTTTTGGGATATTAAATATTACAAAAGCACCATTGGAGCAAAAAACAGTTACGCTCCCTTTTTATACAAGACTTCAAGAGATAGAAGCTAACTGGTGGGGAGAGGGTAGTGATAGACTTACAGAGTATGAGCCTCATTATTATAAACTTTTAGTTGAGGCGAACAAAAAAAATGAAAAACTTTACCAAATTGTAAAAAATAGTGATGAAAACATTAGTGATTTGATAGATAATTTTGAGATAGGAGATAAAAAATGATAGATACAAAACATATACAACATTTTACATCTATAGTTGGCGATGAAAATATTTATAGTGACAAAGCACATTTGATAGCGTATTCTTATGATGCAACAAGAGAGCATTTTGAACCCGATGCTGTCATATTTCCAAGAGATGAAAATGATATTAGTGAGATTTTAAAATATTGTAACGAACATAAGATAGTTATAGTTCCTCGTGGAGCTGGTAGTGGTTTTACTGGTGGAGCATTGCCTAGTTCGGGCGGTATAGTTTTGGCAATGGAAAAACATATGAATAAAATCTTAGAGATAGATGTTAAAAATATGGTAGCTATAGTTCAGCCAGGTGTTATAAATATGGATCTGCAAAGGGCAGTAGAGGAGATAGGACTTTTTTATCCACCAGATCCAGCTTCTCAAGAGTATTCAACTTTAGGTGGCAATGTTAGTGAAAATGCTGGTGGTATGCGTGCAGCGAAATATGGAATTACAAAAGATTATGTGATGGCTACTCGTGCTGTTTTAGCAAATGGTGACATTATAAAAGCTGGAAAAAGAACAATCAAAGATGTTGCAGGATATAACATTAGTGGTATTTTAATTGCGTCTGAGGGAACATTGGCAGTCTTAAGTGAGATTACATTAAGACTTATCCCAAAACCGAAGTTAACAAAAACTGCTATGGGGATTTTTGATAGTGTCAATGATGCAATGGAAGCAGTGTATAAAACAATGGCGAGTGGAATTACACCTGTGGCAATGGAGTTCCTAGATAACTTGACTATCCGTGCGGTAGAGCAAACTTTTAACAAAGGACTCCCTGTGGATGCTGGAGCACTTTTGGTGACGGATGTTGATGGAAATTTGGAAGAGGATTTAAATTTTCAACTCGCTCAAATTGAGAAAGTATTTCGTGAAAATGGGTGCCAAGAGTTCAAAATTGCAAAAGATGACAAAGAAGCAGCGGATATTTGGTTTGCTCGTCGTAATGCTTCTCCAGCATTAAGTGTATATGGAAGTAAAAAGCTCAATGAGGATGTAACAGTTCCCCGTGCTGTTTTACCAGAACTTTTAGAAAAGTTCTATGCTATTGCAGATAAATATCAAATAAATATCCCTTGTTTTGGTCATACAGGTGATGGTAATGTTCACACAAATGTAATGGTAGATGGCAGTGATCCTGAGCAGATAAAAATCGCTTATCAGGCAATAGAGGAGGTTTTTCAAGCTACCATTGATTTAGGTGGAACTCTCTCTGGTGAGCATGGCATAGGTCTCGCAAAAGCACCCTATATGCATATGGCATTTAGTGAAGAGGAGATGAATCTGTTTAAGTCGATTAAGATGGCTTTTGATCCAAATAATATCTTAAATCCTGCGAAGATGGGGCTAGACTAAAACTTGATAATAAAGAAGTAGATTCCGGGTCGAGCCCGGAATGACAAACTTAGTTTAAAACTCATTTTGTGAAGATGGGTTTTTGATGATACTTGGGTCATAACAAACCACTTGATTTCGTCCATGCTCTTTTGCATAGTAGAGTGACATATCTGCATACTTAATACATTTCCAAATACTCTCGCTATCCTCAGGGAACATGACCGTTCCAACACTTAGAGTTTTGCTAAATGATTCTGAACCTGCTGATATAACCTCTTTTGCAAAAGTTGTACGAATTTTTTCAGCGATAGTCTTTATAAACTCTTTGTCACAGTTATGAAGTAAAACAATAAACTCTTCACCACCAAAACGGATAGCAACATCAGACTTGCGAATGGAGTCTTTGATAACTCTAGATATGATACGGATAGCTTCATCACCAACATCGTGACCATAAGTATCATTTATCATTTTAAAGAAATCAATATCAATCATTAAAATTCCGTATGGAGTTCCAGTTCTCAGTGCTTGAGGGATAGCTGTTTCTGCAAACTCATCAAGATATTTACGGTTATACATACCAGTTAATTGATCAACTCTAGCCATTTTATTAAGGATTTGCATCAATTTTTTACTTACTATTGTTGGTTGAGCAGTCGCTACATAGTCCTCAATAATTCCAACTAAATCTCTAATTCTTTGGCTCTCTTGTGGAGTTTTTGTTACTATAGAGATAACAAGGTTTAGCTCACTTGAAATTGTATATGGAATACATAGATATTGCGTATCTGGTTCATTAATTTGATCGCAGGTGTTATCAAAAATTGTTGAGTCAACTATCAGATTTATGCGATCAGCACGACACTCCCCTTTTTCCACTGTACAATGGCAGCCATTTGTTGTATAGACAACAGTTTTAGCCCCACTCACTTTGTCAGATTCAATTATGGTAAAATCTTCAATCGCAAATTTATTTTTAAAAACATATGCCAATCTCTCATAAATATCTTCCAACTCTTGATCATGCTCAATAGTTTGTTTAAATTTGTAAATCTCTGAGAGTTGGTCAATAGTATTGTTGATATTTACGAGTGGATCATAGCTATGCGCTTTGTTTTTATTACGAAGGAAAATATACACTTTTTTATCAATCTCTTGGAAAACTTTTTGCAGCTTTTCTAATAAAGAGTTGAGCATATCTGCAACGGCTTTACTTTCACTGAGACTCCCTCCCATAACTCTTTTGGAATAGTTTCCTTCATATGCCGCCGTCATCACCTCTTTGATGGAGTAAAAAATACTAATATAAGGTTTCATAAATTTATTGACAACAAGCAAAATAAAAAACATGATAATAATAGCAAACATAGCGATGTAAAGCACTGTATGAAAGCTGCTGCCACGAACATCACTAACATCTATAATCATACTAACGGCACCTAAAACTTCACCCTCTTTAGCATCATGGCAATTAAGGCAGTTTGGTGTGCCAAAGGCTGAAGCGACAAAAGGAATTGTCATACGCATAGTACTCTTAGTGGCTGTTTCTGTCATCTCTCGTAAGGTTTGTCCAGATTTGAGTACCTGTTTATCTATCTCATCACGAGCAATTTCATTATTCATACCCTCGCCAAACTGTTTAATTACTATTGGTGAGCGAGCAACCCATAAAGCATCAATATTTTCAATACTTTCAATTTGTTCAAGAAAGTAAGAGCGTTTATCCATCATGCCGTTAACCATGTGTGCCGTAAGTCCGCCTTTGACAATCTCAGCAGTAAGTAATGCGCGTTTTTCTGCACTTTTGATACCAAAGTCTCTAAAGTTTGTTGTAATAATAATAATCATGGCAACAAAAAATGTAAGGAATAATCCTAATAAAATCAGTGTAACTTTTTGTCTTGTACTCATCTCTAATTGCACCTTTATTTTAAAAGTATGATTATAACATATAAAATAATATTATAAGTGCTAAATCAAAAATCACGCTCCCAAAAAAAGTCTATCCACCCATCTGCTTCATTTATCCAGTAATTTGGTTTATAGATAGATGTTTTTTTGTAAAAAAGTGTAGCAGATCTAAATTCTATTGTTCTATACTTATTTTCTAGGTGTCTCATAACGGCATCGAGTGTTTCTCCACTATCAGCTATATCATCTACCACTAAAACCTTTGTAATAAAATTAAAATCACACTCTCCAAAAATACTTACGGCATCTCTTTTGCAAGTATTATCATAGAGTTCAGTTCTAATAGTTTGAACCGCTCTCACATTTAAGCCCTCAGCGATTGCATGACAAAGTGTTAGCCCACCCCTTGCTATACCTAGTATAACTTCTGGTTGAAACTCTCTAAGTTCATGGAGTAATCTATTTGTGTCTTTTTTAAAATTTTCATACGCATAATATTTCATAGGTACAATTATACATATCAAGGATTATTTAAAGCTTTTAGAGCTAAAATTCATGAATTTACAAATGGATAAACAATGATAGAAAATTTAATCAATGAGTTTTACAAACTAATAAGTCAATATATAAAAAATATATTTGATATACCAGAAGATATTCAAGGCATTTTGAGTTTTAAAATATTTTCAAATCAGTTAGTTGACTGGATGTCAGCATTTATAGTTTTTTTGATAATTTACCTTCTAAGAAAGCAACTGATAAAATTTTTAGAATACATCTTAAAGACAATTTCAGAAAAATTTGAAAATCCATTAGGTGTAAAATTTTTCAAAATTTTCAATGAACCTATAAAATGGAAAATTCTACTTATAGGGTTTAATGCTTCTTATGGTGTATTGGAATTTTCTCAAGCCATAGATAAGATTGTGTATGATTTAAACGGCTCTTTAAATTATCTTATAGTCGCGTGGATTATTATACTCTTTTTGGAATTTTTACATAACTTTTATACATATAAGTACGATCAAGATAATGTTGTAGATTTAAAAGATACTCTTGTGAAATTTGGAGTGAGGCTCTTTAAAATTATAACGATTGTTATTATCTTTATTTTGCTTCTTCAAACATGGGGTTACGATATAAGAGGGCTTCTTGCTTCACTTGGTTTAGCTGGTATGGCAGTAGCTCTTGCTGCAAAAGATACAGCAAGACATCTATTTGGTTCTATAATGATTTTTACAGATTCCCCTTTTAAGGTTGGTGATTGGATAAAAACACCAGATGTTGAGGGAACCATAGAAGATATAGGGATGCGTTCAACAAGAGTGAGAACCTTTGCTCAAGCACTTGTATCTGTCCCTAATGGAAACCTTGCAGATAGTGCTATACTAAACTGGTCTAAGATGGATAGAAGAAGAATTAAAATGACTCTAGGCTTAACATACTCTACTACATCAACGCAGATGCAAAATATACTAAAAGATATTAGGGAGCTATTGCACAATGATGAAGATATCCATCCTCAAACTATCTATGTATATTTTAGTGAATTTAATGATAGCTCATTAGATGTGTTTTGTTACTTCTTTACAAAAACAGTAAAGTGGGGTGAATTTATGGCTGTTCGAGAAAGAATTTACCTTGAGTTTATGAGAATAGTTGAGCAAAATGGTGCATCGTTTGCCTTTCCATCACAGTCGATATATATAGAAGAAAACAATTCTATTCAAAAGGATGAAAATGTATATGAGTAAGGTTTATAGGTTTGTTTTTATAGCAATAGTTATGGCAATTTTTGCTGGATGTTCCGCACCAAAACCAGAAACTAAACCACTTTGGTACACATCCCCACCGCAAGATTACCAATTTTTTTATGCAACAGGCTCGGGTGAGACTTTAAAAAAAGCTAAAAATAAGGCGATTTCATCTTTGCGTAATCAATTAATCACTAAGTTGGATGCAGAATTTGCAAAACCGCTCCATCCACTAGGAACAATAAGTAAAATAAATGTAAGTAAAATTTTGAAAGAAAATACTAAGTTTATAAAATCATTGCCACTCAGAGATATACAAATAGATAAATCCACAAATTTTAAAGGCCGTTTTTTAGTCCTTATAAAAATGGAAAAAAAGAGCTTCTTTGAAAAAATTGAAGATATTTCAAATCCAAAGTTTGAAGCAGTTGTGAAAAAATATGAATCGCTTCAAAATGAGATAGCAATTAAACGATTTTCAGGCTTAAATAGATTGTTGCAAGAGTATCCAATCTTAGCTACATATACACAGCTGAAAAAAACTACACTTACAACATATAGAGTAACCAAAGAGTTTGCTTTTCTAAAAAAGATGAATGATGAGTATAATGATTTAAAAAAGCGCTTGAGTTTTTATCTACTTAGCGATGGAAATTCAAAGGTTTTTGCAAAATATATAAAGCGAGCTATAAAAAAAGAGGGTTTAAAAATTAGCAAAACACCAAGCTCTAAAGACTCTTTAAAGTTGATTGTTAAATCTGTTACAACTGATTCCCAAGAGTATAGTTTTATGAAATCAAGCACTCTTATAAAGTTAAGCACTTATGATATGAATAAAAAGAGAATATCTTTTAGGCAACACACTTTTATTGGTAAATCAAGAAAAAGTCATAAAGAGGCTAAAGATCAGTCCGCTATACATCTCAATGGAAAAATAAAGAAGCTCGGTTTCTATGACTTTATAGGTTTGTAAATTTTGCTAGTATTTGAAGCATATAATAGTAATAAATATTTTTTAAGATTGATGAGAGTATAATGCTTTTAACTAATAAAAGGAGATCTTAATGATCAAAACAATTTCATCAATAGCATTAGCAGGTTTAATAGCTGCAACAATTTCTGGATGTGGTGGTGCTGCACCTAAGCCAGAAGCAGATTTTCGTTGTAAACAAGAGAATGTATTAGCTCCAAAATGGACATGTAATCCTTTTGCTGAGGGTGCGTATGCTGGTGTTGGTATAGCTAAAAAAAGTGCTGCAGGTATGGGTCATATGAGAAGAGTTGCTACTGCAAATGGTCGTTCGGATTTGGCACAGCAGATTAAATCTCAGGTAAAAGATAAGGTTGAGACTTTCACTCGTACAACAGGTGATGGTGATGCTGAAACAGTTGACCAAGTAACGACTGCTGTTTCTAAGCAGGTTGCAAAAATCAACCTAGAGGGCTCAAAAGCTGTAGATTCTTGGCAAGCTCCATCGGGTGCGTTATATCTTTTAGTTACAGTTCCTGAATCAACTGTAAATGGTGAGGTTAAGAAAGCTGTGAAAACAAGTTTTAAAAATGATCAAGCTTTATGGCAACAGTTTCAGTCTAAGAATGCTTTAGAGAGTCTTGATAAAGAGTTCCCAACTGACTAATGAAACTATTTGTAGTTTCTATTGCGTTTTTACTTTTGGTTTTTTCAGGTTGCTCTCAACCTGAACCAAAATCAAAATATGAGCGTCCCTCTTGGGTTATGAAACCAAACCAAGATGGTAAAATTGGTGCTGTTGGTAGTGCTTATATACATCATCGAGGTGTGTCTCATCAAAGAAGACTCGCTATTACTCGTGCCTTAGATGAGCTTTCACTTCAAAGAGGTGTAGATGTCAGCATGAGTATGGCTAAAGAAGAACAAGTTACAAACGACAGAGTAAGTACAGATTTGAATGTAAAATCTAGCTATACTGCAAATACTAAAATCACAGCACATATAGAAGAAGTTTGGCAAGATCCAATGAGTCAAGAGTATTTTGTATGGCTAGTCTTAGATTAAAACCTCTATAATTATAACTCTCTTTTTGGAGAGTTTATCCCCTCTTATATTTTTTAGATATAATTTCAAATAAGATTTAATTTTTTTATAATTAAAATAAATAAGGCACTATATGAAAAAAATCGCCATAATTGGTCGTCCAAATGTTGGTAAAAGTTCACTTTTTAACAGGCTTGTTAAAAAAAGAGATGCCATTACATCTGACTTAGCTGGTACAACTAGGGATGTCAAAAGAAGAACAGCTCTTATAATAAACAAAGAGGTACAGCTCTTAGACACGGGTGGCTTAGATAAAGGGTGCGAGCTATTTGATAAAATAAAAGAGATGTCATTAAAAGCTGCATATAAAGCAGACATCATCCTTTATATGGTTGATGGCAAAGGTCTTCCTGAAGAGGAGGATAAAAAACTTTTTTATGAACTGCAAGCTATGGGAAAAGATATGGCCCTTGTTGTCAATAAAATTGACAACGATAAGATGAAAGAGAAACTTTGGGAATATTATGAGTTTGGAACAGATGCTATCTTTGGAATCTCTGTTGCACACAATAGAAATACTGTTGAACTTTTAGACTGGATAGCTTCAAAAGTACCAGACTCTGATATAATAAAAGAGGATGAGGCGGTTGAAGAAGATGATGGAATAAACATAATTGAACCTGAACTTAGTGATGAAGAATTTTTTGCACCAAATAATTACGACGAAGAGCTTGATGACGGTTTTACATACTGGGATGATGATGAGATGGATGGACTCATTGAAGATGATTCTATCTTTGGTCAAAATGACCGTATCAAAGAGTTTAATGAAGAGGATATTAACCACATTAAAATAGCGATTATTGGCCGCACAAATGTTGGTAAAAGCTCACTTTTAAATGCTCTTTTAGGTGAAGAGCGCTCTGTTGTAAGTAGTGTCGCTGGAACTACAATTGATCCAATTGATGAGACTGTTGATTATAAAGATAAGCAACTAACTTTTGTTGATACAGCCGGGCTTCGTCGTCGTGGTAAAATTTTAGGAATTGAAAAATATGCCTTAATGCGTACAAAAGAGATGCTTGAAAACTCAAATATGGCTCTTGTTGTTTTAGATGCGAGTGAGCCTTTTTTAGATCTTGATGAAAAAATAGCTGGACTAGTTGATAGTAATAAGCTCGGATGTATTATTGTTTTAAATAAATGGGATATTTCCAAAAGAGAAGAGCATGATAAAATCATTCAAGATGTTCGTGAGAGATTTAAGTTCTTGGCATATGCTCCTATTATCACTTTATCTGCTTTAACGCATCAAAGAGTTGATAAACTACATGATTTGATTTTAGAAATAAATGAAAATTACTCTCAGAGAATAAGTACTTCACAACTCAATGAGGCGATGGAGAAGGCTATGCGACGCCATCAATTGCCATCAATGCGTGGGCAAGTTATCCGTATCTATTATGCTACTCAGTATGAGACTAGACCACCAAAAATAGCTATAATTATGAATAAACCAAAGGGGTTACACTTTACATATAGAAGATACCTTACAAACAAACTTCGTGAGACCTTTAATTTTACAGGTACACCTTTGCTCTTTAAAGCGAAGAAAAAAGGGGAAAAATAAGGGATATTATCCTTTATGTTTTAAACTTATCTAGCAGTATTTTTAGTATTTAATAGGGAATGGTGTAAGTTTCTTTAAATTGTATTAAAAAATAAGAAATTTATTACTATTAGTGAAGATTATAGCTGTTTTGTAAACTTTTGCTCATTTTTCATTAGCCAAATAAAAACATCGGCTACGCCCTTATAAAGTTCTTGTGGTATTTGATGGTCTATCTCTAAATCAAGCAGAGAGTTAACAAGCATCTCATTAGCAAATAGGGGAACATCAAACTCCTGTGCTTTTTCTATAATTTTTTGTGCTAGTTCACCTTTGCCAGATGCTACAACTTTTGGAGAACTGCCATTCCCCTTGTCATACTGAAGAGCTGCAGCTTTGTTTGGCATTTTGCTTAATACCTTGCTACAATCGATTCCACTTCATCCCATGAAAGAGCATTTTTTTGGTGAGATATTATATGGGAAACATAACGGGCAAACATATCTGTTTCAATATTTACTTTTGAGCCTTTTTTGTAGTTTTTAAAAAGAGTTTCTTTCATAGTATGTGGGATGATAGTTAATCTAAAACTATTTACATCGACATCATTGACAGTTAAACTCACTCCATCTATTGTGATAGAGCCTTTGGGAATAATGTAAGGGATAAATTTTTTTTCTACTTCTATAAAAATATCAAAAGAGTTACCATTATTTTTTATATCTTTTATGGTGCCTATAGCATCAATATGCCCCTGAACCACATGCCCTTCAAATCTATCACCCATAATCATGGCAGGCTCTATATGAACTTGGTGTTTATAGTTCTCCATAGCTAGAAGTTTTTGAGATTCTGGTGAAAGTTCAACACTAAAACCATCTCTAAGTACTTTTGTGACAGTTAAACATGCACCATTTATGGCAATAGAATCACCAAGTTTTGCTTTGTGTTTAGCCTCTATGCTAAGAGTACTTCCAGATAGGCTTTTAACATTTGCAATCTCTCTAATTAGTCCTGTAAACAAGTAGTTTCCTTTTAGTTTTCTTTCGTTCAATAATTGCTAATCGTTAGCAACTTTCCCTTTTAGCTTTTAAAAAACTATTTTTCCCTCTTCTTGTAAGTTTTTGATAATGCTTTTAGCTTTTTCATGCCCTTTATAGGCAGCTTTTCTACATAAGTCTAGTGCCATTTCATGGTTTGCTTCACATCCAATACCTTGATCGTAAAGTTGACCAAGATTATAAAGTCCCTCAGCTAGTTCACCATCAGCTGCACGAGAGAAACATATAAAACATTTTGCCTCATTTATCTCAACGCCGTGCCCCTCTTTGTAAAGTACACCTAGATTGTTGAAGCATTTTAGATGACCACGCTTAGCTCCCTCCTCATACCAAAATGCAGATTCTGAGTAATTTTGAGTGCATCCAAGACCGCGTTCTAACATTAGTGCTACTTCATACATTGCAGGTGGTACTTCCCTTGTTGCTGCTTCCATAAAAAGTTCATGTGCTCTCAATTGATTATATTCTACACCACCTAAGCCATTGGCATAAAGAATAGCGAGATTAAAAAAAGCATAAGGTTGGTTTTGTTCACTTGCTTTTATATACAGCTCTAAGGTTTTTTGCTCATCTACTTCGCAACCTTGGGCATTTTGGTGCATAAAGGCGAGTGAAGTTTGTGCATCAGCATCCCCTTGATTGGCTAGCTCTGTATAGATTTTATATGCAGTTGTGAAATCTTTTGCATTGTAGGCATCATGTGCTTTTTGTATCATTATTTCTCATTTTCTGTTCGTATGTTTCCTCTATAGGTTGTTTGATTACCTTTAGCTTTAGCTTTAGCTTTTTTTATTTTCTCAACAAGGTTTTCTTTTGTACTGAGATGCTCCTCTCTTATTTTATGTTCGTCACTTCCATCAACATTCACATCATATTCAAGCACTTCAGGAACATAATCTTTAAATAAATCTTTCTTATCTTTAGACATTTTACAACCTTAATTATTTTGTAATTTTATGCTAATAATACTCTCTTATATTAGCTCTAGTCAAATTAAAGAACTATAATATAGCAAAATTAATTTTTTTTAGCTAGAATACTTTCATGTTAATTTATGCTAAACAACCAATTTATTATATAATAAATAATCATCCAAGTAAGATAAAAATTTTATATTTATCAAAAGATCTTGACAAGAAAGAGTATTCGCGTCTTATGAAAATGGACTTTGAAGTGAAACGCATCCCGGCAGAAGCTGCTCAAAAAATGAGTAAAAATGCTAATCATCAAGGATTTTTAGCTGAGGTAGATGAGTATAAACTACAAAGTTATAGATCTTTTTTTGATTCTGAATTTGTACTTGTTCTTTCAAGTCTGACAGATGTTGGAAATATTGGTGCAATTGTTAGAAGTGCATACGCCTTAGGTGTGGACTCTATAATAGCATGTGGAGTTAAAAATCTTCCCTTAGAGCCGATTTTACGCACTAGTACAGGAGCTTTGTTCGATATGCCTTTTGCACTAGAACATAACATCCATACTGTTTTAAACGATTTGAAAACATCAGGTTTTTGTGTTTATGGTGCTGATATGGGTGGTGAAGATATTAGAGATGTCGTGCTTACAAGAAAAAGAGTTTTAGTTTTAGGTAGTGAGGGGGAAGGGCTTACATCCCGTGTTGTTTCAAAATTAGACAAGGTTGTTAGTATAAAAATGTCACATAAGTTTGATTCATTAAATGTTAGTGTGGCAGGAGCTATTTTAATGGATAGGATGAGAATATGAGTGAAGGATTAGAGAAGTTAAAAAGTATTGGTGCTCAAAAAATACATGAAAATACACATATATCAAAAATACATGTACAAGCGATTTTTGGCCACTCTTTTGATAATATGACAAAGATACAATTTTGTGGATTTATCTCGATACTTGAGAGAGAGTACAGCATAAAACTAGATTCATTAAGAGAAGAGGGTATCGAGTATTTTCAAGAAAACACTATCGTTCCTGAACAAGAAGCAGATGTTTTTACTGAGTCTAAATTAAAGAAAAATTCAACAAAAATATATATCGTCATTGGAGTTATTGTTTTTCTTATTGTAGCTTTAATAAGTACTTATTCATCCTCTTCAAGTAGTTCTACTGTTGTTGAGGAGCTAGACAATAGTGCTATAGAGAGTGCTAAAAGTGTAAGTAGCAATCAAAATATAAACGACCCTGAACCCATAGTTGAAGAAGTTATTGAACCTGTTGTTGTAAAATATTTTAGTATAAAGCCAAAATCAAAATTATGGATTGGCTATATTGAGCTTGGTGTTCATAAAAAAAATCAAAAAACTATTACGGAGGAGCTTGTTTTAGATCCCAATAAAGATTGGCTTCTCTCTCTAGGACACGGCTATGTAGATTTTGATGTCAATGGCAAAACGATAGAGTATAAAAAAGGAAAAAACTTAAGATTTGTATATAGAGATGGTGAACTAACTAAGATAAATTTTGAAGAGTTTAAAAGAATAAATAAAGGTAATGAATGGTAAAAGTTTTTGTATCTATTTTACTGCTTTTTAACCTCTCGTTTTCACAAGAACTTCAAGAGGAATTCCAAGAAGAGAACCTATTAAAACTTAAAATTAAATCTTTTATAGATGCTAATACTTATGAGCAAAACAGCGCCTATATAGATATAATTTTTTCACCCGAGAGTGATTACTATATAAATGAAAGGGTTGATGCTGTAAAGGTTATTCACACCCTTAAAGAGAATGGACTTTTAAACCTTTTTTTTGAAAAACCAACTGAATTAAAATTAAGTTTCAAAAGTAGTGGTCCCCCTCTGTTTTTTGTAAAAATAATGGGCGACACTCTTAGAAACATAGGTTATTACAGATATGTAACACAAGAATCAAACCTCAATAGTTCAGAGTTTACTTGGACTATAAGTTTAAATGCTGAGTACGCAACAGATCCCTTAATATTAAGCCGAGAACTTAAAAAAAGTGGTTGTTATATTGTAGATGTAGTAAGAGATTCATCTAGGGAATGGACTTATGTTGTGGATATGCGTGAAGGAATTTTAAATATTCCAAAGCTTGAAGATGGGGTGGAAGTGAAGTTGAAGAGATCCCTTTATGCACACTGGCTCAATGTTTCAAGCATAAAAAAACTGGAAATTGTGAGTTCAAGAAGAAATGACTGGTATCCATATATTGCATATTACGATAGTTCTTTGCATCTTTTAGAAGTTATCAAAAGAGATAAAAAGAAAAGAAAAATCAGACTGCATATCCCTAAAAGTGCCCAGTATATCAAAATATCTGACCTATACACACTTAAGAATATTAAAGATCCGTTAGTTTTAGCTCCTGTAGATTCAAGATAGATAAGCTTTTTTTTGCTAGAATACCATTAATATTTTAAAGGGCTCCTAGTGCCCATATGATCAGGAATCTAAATGTTTGATGAAATACAATTCGATAGAATGAAAAGACTTCCAAAATATGTTTTTGCAGAAGTAAATGATTTGAAAATGGCTGAGCGTAGAGCTGGTGCAGATGTGATAGATTTTTCTATGGGGAATCCAGATGGTGATACTCCAGAGCATATCCGTGAAAAACTAGTTGAATCTGCTCAAAAAACAAAAACTCATGGTTATTCAACATCTAAGGGTATCCCTAAACTTCTTATGGCAATCGCTAGCTGGTATAAAAGAAGATATGATTGTGATTTAGACCCAATGACTGAATGTGTTGCAACAATGGGTTCAAAAGAGGGTTATGCTCACTTGGCGTATGCTATTACAAACCCTGGTGATATAGCTGTTGTTCCAGATCCAACTTACCCTATTCACTCTTATGCCTTTATCTTAGCTGGTGGAAATGTTGTGAAGTTTGGAATTGATTTTAATGATAAGTATGAGATTAACGAAGATCACTTTTTTGAAAATTTAGAGCGTGTTTTTAAAGAAACTTCACCACGCCCCAAATATGTTTTAGTTAATTTCCCTCACAATCCATCAACCGCAACAGTATCTCAAGAATTTTATGTAAAACTTGTGGCGATGGCGAAAAAAGAGAGGTTTTATATTATCTCTGATATCGCCTATGGTGATATAACTTTTGGTGGTTATAAAACACCATCAATTATGAGTGTAGAGGGTGCAAAAGATGTAGCAGTTGAATCTTTTACACTTTCTAAATCTTACAATATGGCTGGATGGCGTGTTGGTTTCTTTGTTGGAAATAAGAAACTCATTGGTGCTTTACAAAAAATAAAATCATGGCTAGATTATGGGATGTTTACCCCTATTCAAGTTGCAGCAACAGTCGCACTAAATGGTGATCAACAATGTGTTCAAGATATAACAGATAAGTATGATCATAGACAAGATGTACTGATAGAAGCATTTTCAAGAGCTGGTTGGTCGATACACAGAAACCAAGCCAGTATGTTTGTGTGGGCGAAAATTCCAAAATGTGCAGAACACCTAGGAAGTTTAGAGTTTTCAAAAAGACTTTTAACAGAGGCTCAAGTCGCAGTTGCCCCAGGGATAGGCTTTGGTGAATATGGCGAGAACTATGTTCGTATAGCACTCATAGAAAACGATAACCGTATCCGTCAAGCAGCTAGAAATATAAAAGAGTTTTTAAAACAGTTTGAAGAGGAAAAAAAGTAATGATAAAAGTTGGAATAATCGGTGTTGGAACTGTTGGGACAAGTGTTGCTCAAATATTAAAAGATAATGCTGATGTGATTTCTGCTCGTGCTGGAACTGACATTGTTGTAAAAAGCGGTGTTGTTAAAAATTTAAACAAAGACAGAGGTCTTGGCATAGTTTTGACAGACAATGTAGATGATATATTAAACGATTCAAAAATTGATATAGTAGTTGAACTTATGGGTGGAGTGGATGAGCCATTTGAAGTTGTTAAAAAGGCATTAAAAAGTGGTAAGGCTGTAGTTACTGCAAATAAAGCACTTTTAGCATATCACCGTTATGAACTGGCAGAATTAGCAAAAGATATCGCTTTTGAGTATGAGGCATCTGTCGCAGGTGGTATCCCTATCATTAATGCTCTTCGCGATGGCTTATCTGCTAATCATATAGAATCAATTATGGGAATAATGAACGGTACTTGTAATTATATGATGACAAAGATGACAAACGAAGGTGTAGCTTATGATACGATCTTAAAAGAGTCTCAAGAACTAGGTTATGCAGAAGCTGATCCATCGTTTGATGTAGGTGGTTATGATGCTGCACATAAACTTTTAATTCTTGCTTCTATCGCTTATGGAATTGATGCTAAACCTGAAGATATCTTAATTGAAGGCATTGAAAATGTTACACAAGATGATATAGCATTTGCAAAAGAGTTTGGTTATGCAATCAAGCTTTTAGGAATTGCTAAAAAAGATGGTAATGAGGTTGAACTTCGTGTTCATGCTTGTCTTATAAAACAAGAGGAGATGATTGCAAAAATTGATGGTGTAATGAACGGTATCTCTGTGATTGGTGATAAGGTTGGTGAAACACTTTATTATGGTCCTGGTGCTGGTGGTGATGCAACTGCGTCTGCGGTTGTAGCTAATATCATTGATATTGCTAGAAGTGGAAAATCTACGCCGATGCTAGGTTTTGACAAACCTATGGAAGCAAACCTGACACTCAAGCCAACTGCAGACATAAAGTCTAAGTATTATCTTCGTGTAAATGTTTCAGATAAGGCAGGTGTTTTAGCTAAAATAACTAAAATCTTTGAAGATAACAATATCTCAGTTGAGACAATGCTTCAGCGTCCATCATCTGAAGATTCTGCAAACTTACTTATATCTACTCATACAGCTATAGAGAGTGATATCCAAAATATGATAAAAGAGATAGAGGTTCTTGATTTTGTAAACTCTACACCTGTTATGATTAGGATAGTGTAAAACAGTCTTTAATTTTTTAGCACTAAATGGGAGTAGAGGATAGGTCTGATTACACGATAATTGGTGATAATGTAAAATTTGTTCTATTGATTTGGTAGAGGTAAAGTGAAAAAATGAAAATATTGATAACGGGTGCAAGTAGTGGACTTGGTGAAGAACTAGCCCGCTCTTACGCAAATGAAGATAATGAACTTTTTTTACTAGCAAGGAGAGAGACTCGTCTCTTAAACTTGCAAAAAGAGTTAGAGCCACATACAAAAAAAGTAAAAATTATAGTAGCAGATGTTACAAAGTTTGATGAGCTTCAAAAAAAAATAAAAACTATAGGTGCTGTTGATATGGTGATATTAAATGCTGGTATCTCAGTTGGTCACTCAAAAGATATAACACCCATAGATGAGTTTAAGAATCTTTATGATGTCAATGTAATCTCTAATCATGCTATTTTAGAAGTCTTATTGCCCCATTTTGTGGCACAAAAAAGTGGTAAAATAGTTTTCATATCTTCTTTAGCCTCCCTTTTTTCTATGCCAAGTTCAAAAGTTTACAGTTCATCTAAACGCGCATTAAATGCTTATGCAGAGGGGATAAGATATAAATACAAAAATGACAATATAAAAGTAATCAACATCTTGCCAGGATTTATAAAAAGTGAATTGACAGATAAAAACAATTTTTATATGCCATTTTTACTAAGTACAAAAGATGGAGTAAAAAGAATCTATGATGCAATTGAAAAAGAGAGACGATTCTACCCGTTTCCCCTTAGGTTTTATTTAATCATTTTGTTTTTAAACTCACTTCCACAATTTTTAAGAGATATAATTGTAAACTCCAAAAAATAAAAAATTCTTAATAAAGACTAGTTGTTTACTAGGGATTATCATAGAAAAATCAGGAAAGCTCTTATGGAAAATAGTAAAACGATAGATAGTGTTTGTACTTATTGTGGTGTTGGATGTGATATAGCAGCTAATGTAGATACTAAAGAGAACAAAATCCTAAAGATTTTTGCTCACCCTGATGGTGTAGTCTCACAAGGTAAACTCTGCATCAAAGGGAAGTATGGTTTTGATTTTGTAGATGCTGATGATAGACTTCGCATCCCAAGAATAAGAAAAAGCTTTTTAGAGAAAAATCCAGCTATTAAAGAGGTAATTGATTCATCTTTAGTAGATTTTGATGATACTTGGTATGAAACAGATTTAGATGCTGCAACAACTGCTTGTGCTATGAAACTCAAAGAAACACAGAAGAATTATGGTCGTAAATCTATCTGTTCTATAGGTGGGGCTAGAAGCTCATGTGAGTCTGCTTATCTGTTTCAAAAATTTACACGCCACACTCTCAACTCTCCTCATGTTGATAACTGCGCTAGAGTTTGTCACTCTCCATCGTTAAGTGGGATGAAAAAGACTATAGGTGAGGGTGCAGCAACTAACCCATACAATGATATTTATAATGCAGAGTTTATGATAGTAATAGGTTCAAATACAACAGAAGCACATCCAATTATCGCAAATAGAATCATAGATGTTGCAAGAGATCATGATAATTTAGCGGTATTTGATGTAAGAGAGATAAAGCTACACCGCTTTGCAAAATATAAGGCGATTATGCCTCATGAAGCAAATCTTCTTACCTTAAATATGATCGCATATGTAATTATGGATGAAGAACTTTATGATGAGAGTTTTATAGCAGATAGAACAAAAGGTTTTCTTGAGTTTAAAGAAAAAATCATGAACGACCCTTATGCAAATCCAGACTACTATAATGAGATAGAGGGCTATGAGTACCTCTCAAAGATGATAAAAAAAGTTGCTCGTGAGTATGCTCTGAAAAAGTCTATGATATTTTGGGGATTAGGAATTACTGAGCATATAGATGGTTCTTACGCTGTTATGGCTATAGTTCATTTAAGTCTTATGACTGGAAATATTGGTAAAAGTGGAACAGGACTTATGCCTCTTCGTGGTCAAAACAATGTTCAAGGAACTTGTGATATGGGGATGCTTCCATATTTCGCACCAGACTACCAAGAACCAAAAGAGATAGGACTTATGACTCCTGAACTTGTTGATGAGATGCTTGAAGATAAGGTAAAGGTTGTGCTTAATATTGGTGAAGATTTAACGCACATCCATCCAAATCTCAACAAGGTTGATAAGGCTTTTGATAAGTTAGATATGATTTTTGTTCAAGAACTTTTTATGACAGATATAGCCAATCGTGCAGACATTGTTGTTGGTGTAAAATCAGCTTATGAGAAAACAGGTGTTTATGTAAATGCGATGCGTCGCCTTCACCTCTCTCAACCTCTTGTAAAATCAGATCTTCCAGATGACTGGGAAGTTTTACAAATCTTAGACAATAAAATGGGTGGAGATTATAATTACAAAAGTTCAAAAGATGTATGGGAAGAGGTTCAGCGTGTTGCCTATAGAAGATTCTCTGGGGCTGATTACCATAGACTAGAAAAACATAGAAAGCGTGGACTTCAATGGCCAGTTCACACAGAAGATACCCCTATTTTGCATCAATTAGACTTTAGAACAGATGATGGCTATGGACATTTTATGTACAACCAATATAAACTTCGCGGGATGATACAAGAGATAAAAGAGAATAAACTTACAGGGTATCATCTTAGTACAGGAAGAACTCTAGCACACTACAATAATGCAGCACAAACCTCAAGAACTGAGACTTTAATGAAGCGTTACGATGAAGATATTTTACTTGTTTGTGAAGATGACGCAAAAGATTTTACATCTGATAGAGTGATTCTTAGAAGTGAATTTGGTGAGACAACACCGTTGTGTATTAAAATAACTGACAAAGTGCAACCAAAAACACTTTTTGCAACCTTTCACCACGCAAAATCAAAAATAAATGCACTCTTTGGAGATGCTCGTGATGAGGTGATTTTGACCGCTGCATTTAAAACTATAAAAGTTGAGGTTATTAACTGCTAAAATGAGCAGAGCCAAAGGAAATTTAGCGGAAGCTAGAGCGTGTAAATTTCTATATGACAATGGTTATACTGTAATTGAGCAAAATTTTTACTCCCGCTTTGGTGAGATAGATATAATTGCTTTAAAAGATGAAATTCTCCACTTCGTTGAGGTAAAAAGCGGACTCGACTTTGAGTCTGCTATCCAAAACATCACCCCCAAAAAACTCTCCCGACTTATAAAAACTGCTGATGTGTATATGAAAAAAAATTCTATTGATGTTTCGTATGTGTATGATGCCATAATTATTACTCCTAAAAATACTGAAATAATTGAAAATATTACATTCTAAATAATGATTTTGCAATGATTTTGCAATGCTAATGCCTTATACTATAAATAGATGAATTTTTAGGAGTATAAGATGTTTAGTAAAATCAAAATAATTTTATTTACAATGTTGTTATCACTATCTTTTTTTAGTGGATGCAGTAGTGAAGATAGTGCTAGTGGTTCGAGTGTAAGCTCTTCGCTAAGTGGTGTAGCACAAAAAGGAGCCTTTTTAAAAGACTCAAATGTGTCACTTTGCAGACTTGATGAAAAGATGGTTTGTACAGATGATCTGCTTGAAGTAAAAGTTAGTGATGATAAAGGGAGTTATGAGTTTAAAACTCTCCCATGGAGTGGGCTTAGTCGCCTTAGCATTAGTGGTTACTACTTTGATGAAGCAACAGGAACAACTAGTCTTTCTCCAGCTACAATTACCGCAATTGTAGATATAAAATCAAACACAAAGCAAAAGAGCAATACAAATATTTTAACAGATATTCGTGCTAAGAGAATGAAAAAGCTTGTGGATGATGATAAGAGCCTAGAGGAAGCTAAAGAGGAGTCAAAGGAGGATGTGAAAAAACTCTTTAATATAACATCTGATGATTTTACTGAGCTAGATTTAGTTGATTTTAGTGAAGGTAAAGCTTCTGTTAATGCAGAGTTATTGAGAATATCTGCTGCTATTGCGAACTCTAGTGACCCCATAGGTGACTTAGAAGAGCTTATGAAAATTTATAACGATGGTGGATTCTCAGCTGTTTTGAACTCACCACTTTATAAAAAACTTATGGACGAGATGCAAAAAGTAGATGTTAAAGAGGTTCTTAATGTTATGGGTGTTGAATCAGAGATAACAGATGCTATATCTATCTCAGATATAAAGATTAACCCATTTGTTAGAGCTAGAATCTCTACGCAGAATAGTGCTCAAGTTTACCTAAGCCTTTTTGGGGCAACATTTAACACACAAACGCCTGATATTGGCATCTCAGTAGAGGGAGCCTTGTTAAAAATAGAGAGTATGATGGTAGCAGATGATAATAAATCAGTTTTACTAGATATGAATACAACTAGTGGATGTAAAGATATAAATATAACTTTTACTATTGAGTATAATAGTTTAAACGGTGAAGATAGCATACCACTTCAATCAAACAAAATGCCATATCGCAATCCGATGGTAATCTGTACACAAAATAGTGATATAACAGAGCCAATACTAGAGCCAATAAATCAACTCCCAGTTGCAATTATAGGTACAGATTATAGCGATGATGGTGAGCAAAATATTGAAGTTTTGGTTGGTGAAATAGTTACTGGACTTGAGAGTTCTTATTCGTACGATATGGATCCTTATCCTTTTGGTGGTATAACTCACTGTATGTGGCAAGACCCAGCAGGGGCAATTATAAAAGAGTCAAATGATCTATCTTGTGATTTGAATGATTTAAGCTTTGATACTGCTGGAACATATGTTTACACATTGAGTGTTACAGATAACAAAGATGCTACTGATACAAATATTGCAAATATTATTGTTTTAGAGCCTGAGGTACCAGAAGTTGTTATTACACTTGAAGATACAAATATAAGTGTAGTTGTAAAAGGGGAAACAAATAGTGTACAAACTAGTGGTTTGTCAGATGTGTTAGATGTCGCATATACAGACCCAAAACATGGAGAAGTTACTTACTTTAAGATAGGAAATGAGGTACCAGCGTTTACTTATAAAAGTACAGATTGTTTTGTGGGAAAAGATAGTTTTGTTTATAAGAGTGGAGATGATTATGGTCGCGTTAATGTTACTATAACCGCCCCTACAAGCTTATCTTCTGCAAATAACATAGCAACATCAATTTTTAATACAGAGGTGATTAGTGGAGAGTACTTAAGAGCCAACAGCACAAGTATAGGCATTGAGATAACACAAGATGCAACAGGAGGAAGTTCATCTTTAACTATAATTGGCAATGAGATTGTAAACTACAACTACGATCCAGATGATGGCTTTGTAGGTGATGATTATTTTCTTTATACATTGAGTGAAACTATTGATGGATGTTTATATAATGATATTGGTAGAGTAGATATTGAGGTAAAAGCTCCTTTACCAAAAGTCCATCTATTTGATTGGTATGATGATGTTCATGGTTATGAGATATGGAGAACTGATGGAACTGTAGCAGGTACTACAATGGTTAAAGATATATGGGCTGGAACTAATGGCGGTGGTTCAGTCGGTAGTGTAGTGCTTATGAAAGATATTTACTATTTCGCCGCAAATGATGGAGTCAATGGCACAGAACTTTGGAGAACCGATGGTACTGAGTCAGGGACATATATGGTAAAAGATATAAATCCAGGTGTAGATGATGGCTCCTTTCCATCCAGCTTCTCTCTTATTGGAGATTCTTTTTACTTTTTTGGTATGTCTGGAGATAACAACGGAAGCAACTGGAAAGGTAGTAAGGGATTATGGAAAAGTGATGGAACGGGTACTCAACTTATAGAGGATTTTGGTGATTATTCACTTACAAGTTATGGAGCACCTGGTTATCTACAGCCTTTTGGAGATAGACTAATCTTTGCCAAAGATGATGGAGCAGGTGGTGGATACCAATGGGAACCATGGATAAGTGATGGTTCAAGTTCAGCATATAAACTAAAAGATATATGGTCTGGAGAGGATGGTTCAAGTTTTATAGGATGTTTGGAGTTAAACTCTAAATGCTACGCTACTGCGGATGACTATTATCATGGAGCTGAACTGTGGGTAACTGATGGGACAGAATCTGGCACGCATATAGTTAAAGATATTTATGAAGATGATGGTACAGGCAGAGGGACAGATGGTGGAGCATCAAATTTGACAATAGTTGGCAATCAGCTGTTCTTTGTTTCAAATAGTCTTTCAAATGGTTTTGCACTTTGGAAAAGTGATGGAACTTTATCTGGTACTGTTATGGTCAAAGATAGCTTTTTGGATGATACGGGAACAAGCTATACACATAGATATAATTATAGTGATTTTACAGATGTAAATGGTATGCTTTATTTTGTCTTTAATGATGAAGCAAATGGGCAAGAGCTATGGAAAAGTGATGGAACTTCATCGGGTACAGTTATGGTTAAGGATATGGGGAGTGATAACTACTCTGCTCCAAGTTATTTAGTGGAGATGGATGGTACCCTTTACTTTTGGTTTACTGATAATACAACACCTGCAAATAGTGGGCTTTATAAAACTGATGGAACAAGTACGGGAACACAGCTTGTAAAAGCATTTTCAAGTGATACTTATGAAGTTAGTGGTTCAGAAGGGATAGTAGAGGATAATGGTAAATTGTATGTAGTGCTATTTAATTATGATAACAGTAATACACAAGAGTATTGGGTAAGTGATGGAACACTAACTGGTACATTTAAACTTGTAGATGGAGAGAGTTACGGTGAAGCGTTCTAAACTACTTTTTAAATATTAAAAATGCTATAATCTTCCTAACAATTTAGGGAGATTATTATGCAAGCAAAAATATTTTTTGGTTCAACACAGGCAGTAACTCAAGAAGTTAGCGAAAGAAAAAGTCCTTACAGCGGTGAAGTTGTATCAACTGCTCCTATTTGTAGTGCAGATGATGCAAATAAAGCTCTTCAAATTGCACAACAAGCAACTGTGGCAGCTAAGGCATCAACACTTGCACAAAGATGCTCATGGCTCTTAGATGTTGCTCAAAAATTAAAACAAAACAAAGAGGATATAGCTCAAACTATTACTGATGAAGTGGGTAAGCCTATTGCATTTGCAAGAGTTGAGGTTGAGAGATGTATAGAGACTGTTACACTCTCTGCTGAAACTATGCGAACCATGCACGGTGAAACTATCAACACAGATGCTATGGCTAGTGGTAAAAAGACTCTTAGTTTTTTTAGGCGTGAGAGTGTAGGCGTTGTTGTTGCAATTACCCCTTTTAACTTCCCACTCAATCTTGTAGCTCACAAACTAGCACCAGCTTTAGTAGCAGGAAATACTGTCGTACTAAAACCAACTCCCGAAGCTCCACTTACAGCATATAAATTTGCAAAGCTCTTTGTAGATAGTGAGTATGCAATAAAAGATGCGCTTAGTGTAGTGTATGGTGATGCAGAGGTAGGAAGTGCTCTAATAACAAGTGATATACCTCGTGTTATTAGTTTTACTGGGAGTGTTCCAGTTGGGAATATCATTACAAAAAATGCAGGGATAAAAAAAGTATCTTTGGAACTTGGCGGAAATGCAGCAACATATATAGATAAAAGTGCTGATTTACAACTTGCTGCTTCTCGTTGTGCCCTTGGTGCTTTTGTAAACTCTGGTCAAGTGTGTATCTCTTTACAGCGTATATATGTTAACGCTGATATATATGATGAATTTGCATCTCTTGTGGCTGAGGAAACTAAAAAATTGGTTGTTGGGTCTCCGTATGATGAAGAAACATTTATGGGTCCTCTTATTGATGATGAAGCAGCTACTAGAGCTATGAAATGGGTAGAGAGCGCTATAGAGGAGGGTGCTACTGCATTGCTTACTCCAAAACATGAGGGAAGGATGTTTTATCCTTGCGTGATGGCTGATGTTCGAGATGATATGGCTATAGTTTGTGAAGAGGTCTTTGCTCCAATCGTTAGCCTTGTAAAAGTTAATGATTTTGATGATGCTTGTCCACGCATGAACAATTCTCCTTATGGACTTCAATTTTCAGTCTTTACAAATGATTTAAACCTATCACAAAGAGCTATAAATGAGCTTGACGCTGGTGGGATTGTGATAAATGATATGCCTACTTTACGCTTTGATATTCAGCCATATGGCGGGGTTAAGTTGAGTGGTGTAGGGCGTGAAGGTCCTAGGTATGCTATTGAAGAGATGACAGAGATTAAGAGTATTATTATCTGCTAATGTCTAAAAAGAAAGTTGTTGTAAGTGCCTGTTTGCTCGGTGAAATTTGCCGTTATGATGGGAAAATAAAAAAAGTAGATAAGGTACTTAAGCTTTATAAAGAGTATGAAATCATCCCATTTTGTCCAGAAGCACCACTTTTTGGAACTCCAAGAGAGAGGATAAATATGGTTAAAATTGACGGTGAAAATAGGATTATAACAGATATTGGTAATATTGATGTTACAAAACTACTCGAAGATGAAATTTACTCCTTTATTGAAAAAAATCAAAATATTGATGCAATCGTTTTAAAATCAAAATCACCAAGTTGTGGGCTAGGAACAACACCAATAGTAGATAAAAATCGTCAAATAATAGGCTATGGAGATGGTATTGCTACCAAATTTTTTAAAAAATATCATAAAACTATCGAAATAAAAGATGAGATGCTTCTATAGAATTATAAAATTTTATGATATAATCGAAAAAATAATGCTCTTAAAAAGGTTAGTAGATGAAAAAAATAATATTTGGCTTATCATTAGTAGCAACAATACTTATAGTAAATGCAAATGCTCAAGGTGAAAGTGGCAAGACAATTTTTGAAACCAAGGGTTGTGCCTTATGTCATAAAAACCATATGGATACAATAGGTCCCTCTTTAAAGAAAATTTCGACAGCTTATATGGGCAAAGAGACCTCATTGTTGTCATATCTTAAAGGTCAAGGTGAAGCTATTGTTGATCCAGCTCGTGCTTCGGTTATGAATCCTCAGCTGGTAAAAATTAGCTCACTTATTGATGAAGATGTTAAAAAACTAGTAGAGTATATTGTTTCGGCAACAGAAGCACAGTACTAAAACAATACAACAAACTTGAAACAAGGTACAAAAAAATGAAAAATAAGTATATTTATATAATCACTATGATGCTGAGTTTAATGTTCTCATATTCAACATTGTCTGCGCAAGAAACTGCACAAGAGGTAGCCCCTTTAACAGAAGAAGAAAAGTTTTATGGAACTGAACTGCGTTCATCAAAAAAAGTGGTGCATCCACCATATGAGTGGGGTGATTGTACTGTATGTCATGCTGATGCAAAAGGGGAAGAGGATGTAATTATGGATCCTCCTGATCTTTGCTATATGTGTCATACACCTAAGGATGATAAAAAATTTATTCATGGTCCCGTTGCTGCTGGTGCGTGTACAATATGCCATAATCCACATGAATCAGACAATGCAAAACTACTGGTTACCTCGAGTATAAATGAACTTTGTACAACTTGTCACCAAGCAAAAGGAGAGTTTTTACATACAACAACTCATATTCATCCGCCAGTACTTGATCAGTGTACAAATTGTCATGATCCTCATACCGAAGACCATCTTTATCAGTTAAAAGCAGATGGAAAACAAGACCTTTGTGTTATGTGTCATTTTGAAAAAGAGGTATGGATAAAAGAGGTAACAGATAAGCATGGAGCTTTAAATAGACCGAGAAAATGTCTTGAGTGTCATGATCCTCATGGTTCAGAACATCCAAAGTTCTTGATTAAAGATACTTCCAAAGAGCTTTGTTTAACTTGTCACAACCAAACGCTTATTACTGATGAAACTGGCTATAAACTCCAAAATATTGCAAAGCATCTTGAAAAAAATCCGGATTGGCATGGACCAATTCTATGGGGTGATTGTGCGGCTTGTCATAATCCACACGGTTCAAACAACCTAAGAATGTTGAAAAAACCATTCCCGAGAACATTTTATGAAAAATTTGATGAGAAAAACTATATTTGTTTTGAGTGCCATGTACCAGCTAAAATTCAAGATGAATTTACCGTAAATGATACTAACTTTAGAAATGGTGAAGTAAATATGCACTTTGTTCATGTTAACAAGGAAAAAGGTCGTTCATGCCGTGCTTGTCACGATTTCCATGGAACAAAAGAGTATCCTCATCACCTAAGAAAGAAAACGAAATTTGGAAAGATTAATTTCCCTATCCGTTTTATAGAGACGCCAACTGGTGGTTCATGTGCTCCAGCATGTCATGCTCGTCGTCACTATGATAGAGAAAATCCAAAAGTAAATTTAAAATAAGTAAATAGATGAAATTACCTTATATCTTATTTTTGCTCATTGTCGCAATATGCGGCATAGCAAATGAAAACTCCTCTATAAAAATCATTCAACCAATTGATAATAGTTTATATGCTGGTCATGACGCTACTGTCGTAGTTGAGATTGACACTACAAAAATTGATAAGCTAGAGGTAGTCCTCAATAGTGGTAAAACTATAAATATAGAACTTAATAAAACAAAAGCCACCTACTGTAAAGCAATTTTATTAGATGTTGGAGAGAATAAGATAGCAGTCAATGGATATAAAGACAATAATTTAAGTGAAAGTGTAAAGCGTAATTTATATTTTTACGCTGATGTTTTTGAAGGTTCTGATGAAGAGGAGTCTGAGGACTATGATAAAAATTACTTTCATGCTAATGACAATGAAGAAAAATGCAAAGCTTGTCACGATATGACCTCTAATGTTCCAACAGATGGTGAGGCATATGAAGATGTAACTATAACTACATGTTACAATTGCCATCAAGCGAAAATCTCAAGTAAGAATACTCATGCACCTGCAGCAAACTGGTTGTGCCTTGAGTGCCATAATGGTAAATCAGGCGAGTACAATATGGATCAAAGGGGAATAGCAAAATATTTGGTGCGTGACCCTGTTGCAAGAACTTGTGGGCAATGTCATGAAGATGTTGAAGACTGGTTTATGCAAGATTATACTCATGGACCGGTGAATGATGGTAGATGTGTTAGGTGTCACAATCCACATGGCTCCGATTATGAGTTTTTTCTGCGTAAACCTATCTGGGACTTATGCACAACTTGCCATTCAGAAAAAGCAAATGGTAAGCATGTTATACCAGCTATTGGATTTGGAAGAAGCCCAACAAGAGGTGGACATCCAACAAAAGATAGAAAAGATCCAGCGAGAAAAGGGAGAGACTTTTACTGTAGTAGTTGCCATAACCCACATGGATCTGAAGGTATATTTTTATTGCGCATGAAAGGTTCATTTACTTACGGTGTATGTCAAAGATGTCATCAAAAATAACACAAATTATTTTGCCACATGCTACATTAAGTAACATAAATCTTTACATACGCAATTAATAAAATTATTTTCATGACACTTAATTAATAATTTGTTATACTGCTTTCATACATCATATAATGATTTCTTATATAGAGATATTTTAGGATTACATTATAATGGTGGGAGAAGGAGAAAATATGTTTAAAAAGAAATTAAGTGTCGTAGCGGCGTTATTAGTTCTTGGTTCAGCTTCTGCTTATGCAGGTGTAATCACAGGTAGTCCGCATGATTTAAGTGCAACTACTACTGGTGTTGCAGTAAATGGTGAACTTTGTGTTTTCTGTCACACGCCTCACGCGGGTAACAGTGCATTTACAGGTGCTCCACTATGGAATAAAGCAAGCCCTACTACAGATTTTACTATGTATGGTGCTACTAGTGCGGCAACTAATGGTCAAACGATTGCACAAGCAGACACAGGTGTTAGTGATCCGTCAAACTCATCACTTGCTTGTTTAAGCTGTCATGATGGTGTTAGTTCAATAGATTCAATTGTTAATGCTCCAGGTTCTGGACTTAACTCTGTAACTACTGTAACTTCGATTACAACAATCGGTGTTAATGCGAATGCTAATTTAACTGCAGACCTAACTAACACACACCCAATTTCAGTTACTTATATCCCAGGTAATGCAAGTCTTAAACCTACCAATACTGTATTGACTGGTTGGCAAGGTGCAGGTACTATTTTAGATTTACTTCGTGGTTCAGGTCAAGATCAAGTTGAGTGTGGTTCTTGTCACGATCCACATAACGGTTTAGCTGATCAGGCAACTCGTTCAACAGAAGTTAACTTCTTACGCCATACTAATGCGGGAAGTGCTCTTTGTTTAGGTTGTCACGATAAATAATAGTAAACATTTTACTATTTAAACTTATACTCAAGAGAGATTACTCCCTCTTGAGTACACTATCATCATATTTTTTTGATATAATAAATTGTATATTAAGTAAGACTAGGAGTTATTATATGAGAAAATTTCATATTCTTTTATCTATTTTTATGCTTGTATTTTTGTCAGCATGTTCCACAACAAAACCTGTAGAGCCTGAACCTACTATCATCTTTCCGCCGTATCCAGAGGAACCAAAGATTGTTTATCTAGATGTGTTTAATGGTGGTGCTACACAAAGCCAAATAGAGGGTCCAAGTATGTTAGATATTTTTCTTGGTGCTGATGAAGTCCAAGTGCGTAGATCTAATATTGTAAAACCATACGGTGTAGGTTTGCAAAATGGTAAAGTCTATGCTGCTGATACAGGTTCTGCTGCTGTCTTTATTATGGACGAAAAAACAAGAGGCTTAGAGTTGGTCGGCAAGGGTGGTAGTTTAGCCACCCCTGTTGCCGTGGCTTTTGATAGTAAAGGGATGCTTTATGTGAGTGATTCTAGAAAGAAGAAAATTCAAGGCTATAACTCTAAAGGTAAATTGAAATTTGTTCTTGGTGGAAGATTGGAGTTTGTTCATCCAACTGGTATAGCGATAGATAAAGCATTAAACCGCCTTTATGTTGTTGATACTAAGGCACATAATGTAAAAGCTTTTGATTTAGAAACAAAAGAGCTTATTTTTACTATGGGCAAAAGGGGAAAAGAGGATGGAGAGTTTAACTTCCCAACAAATGTATCTGTAGATAGAAGAAATAACAACATAGTGGTGTGTGATACTCAGAACTTTCGTATTCAAATCTTTAATAAAGATGGAGATTTTATACGCCGTTTTGGTCAAATTGGTGACAAGCCTGGAATGTTCGCAAGACCCAAAGGTGTATCAGTTGATAGTGAAGGGCATATATATGTAACAGATAGTGCATTTAATAATATACAAATATTTGACGATACTGGTAGGCTAATGATGTTCTTTGGTGGAGCGGGGCGTGGACCAACTAGATTTCGTCTTATAACTGGTATATATATAGATGAAAACGATAAAATAGCCATTGCTGATGGTTTTAGCGGGAGAATACAAACTTTTCAATATCTTAGTAAAAAATGGATAGAAAATAATCCTCAGCAATACAAAGAGTATAAAGAGTTTAAGCCAGTAGTGACAGAAGAAAGTGAAGAAGATCTACAAGAGAAGGAATAGAATGAAATTAATTATATGTATAGTTTTACTTAAAATATCTTTATTTGCAAACAATGTGATGCTACCTGAGGCTACTGTTGCGGTTGTAGATGGAAATGCAATATCAGAAAATCAACTAGACAGAGAGGTTGCTAAGTTGCTTCCGCAAACTTTCTATCATGCAAAATTAAATGATAAAAAGCTTGCTAAATTAAAGAAAACTGCATTGAAATCCTTGATAGAAGAAACGCTTATATATAACTATGCCTTAAGTAAAAACATAACTGTAACAGACGATGAGCTTGAAGAGATGTTAGAGAAATTAGAAGAAGCTTATGGATCTAAGAAAGTTCTGATGCAAGCACTTAAGAACTCAAAATTTACAACTGAAGAGTTTAAGCAGGCAGTAAAAAGAGGCATTGTTCTTGAAAAATTCAATGAAAGTGAAATTGAGTACAAAGTTACTGATAAAGAACTTCAAGAGTATTATGAAAAAAATAAATTTAAATTTAAAGAGCCAGATAAAATAAAAGTTAGATTGATTTATGTAAGAAATGATCCAACAGACCCAGATGGAAAAGCAAAAGCAAAAGCTAAGATAGAAGAAGCACAAAGCAAACTTGAAGAAGGTGAAGACTTTGCCTTTATAGCCCAAGAATACTCTAACGATAACAGTCGTGTAATGGGTGGAGATTTAGGTTTTATACATAAGGGAAGACTTGATATAAATGTAGAAGAGATTGCATTTGCAATGGATGTAAACACAACCAGCGAAATAATAGAAAAAGATATCGGATACTATATAGTTAGAGTTGAAAAAAAACAAGAATCAAAACAACTTCCATTTGATAAAATTAAAGATGGTCTAAAAAAAGATCTTAAAAAGAAAGAGGAAAAGAAAAGAAAATCAGAACTTCTTGAGGCATTAATGTCAAAAGCAGTAATTATTAAATAAGATATTATATGAAAAAAATAACACTCGTGTATATACCTTTACTTTTGTTGTTGGTGACTACACTTGATGCTATTACCTATAAAGATAGAGGGTTATACGGGAGTTTGAGTTATTCATATATAGAAGATATCTATTATGACGAAAGAAATACAAATGCTCAAGATAGAATAATACAAGAGTATAAGCTTGGATATAAAGGGAATATATATAGCCCTAAATTACTAGAATATACTCTAGAAACAACATTTCGTTACGATGATATAACAAACCAAAATGCAGGTTATGACTCAAAGTCTAAGATTGAAAGTCAAGATTATAAAGTAAATGCTAACTTTATAAAAAGCACGAAAATACCTTTTTATATTTATTACAACACTACAAATAGACCAACATCATTTATATACGGAAATACTGTTAGTAAATATACACAAGAGCTAGAATCAAAGGGTATTCATGGATCTGTTAATTTTGGATTATTCACTTTAAATTATCAAAATACTTATAGTGATGACATATTTGAAACGGACACCTCTGTTGATTATAGGACTAGAAAATATTCCGAATTATCTGTTTCAAAAAATCAAAAAAATTATAATTTAAAGCTTACATATAGTCATCTCGATCAAAGTACGACATCCAAGATTTTCAATGTAGCAAGCTCTACTATTAGTGAGCTGTATGACAGAGCTAATATAACATATAGATGGAAAATTTCTGATTCATTAAGACTCAATGCAAATATGAGTTATTTTGATAGTAAATATCTTCTGTCTGAGTCAATATCTGCAAATGCTCATTTATCATGGACACCTAAAACTACTAATTATAGTGCTAGTATTTCAGCAAATACTACATCCATAAATCAAAATGTAAACGATACAAATGAGTTTGGTGATAGTATTAAAAAACAAGATACAATTACAACATCAGGAATGAGTCAGTCTTTTGCTTATCGAATAACTAAAAATTTAAATTTTTCAGAAACACTTTCGTATCTTAATTATGAAAGTATCAGTAGTAGTGGTGAAAATACAAGCATAAACCTTGGTTTAAGTTATGCTTTAAATATTAACAAAAGCATTAGAGGAAGTCTATCCGGAAATGTTAGTGCAAGAGATAGTAAAATTAATGTAGCAAATTCTAATGATCTAAATAGTACCATATCTGATGAGCAAAGTACATCATATAATTTAAATGCAGGAATTAGTAAGCAGTTTGAATCTGCTGAGTCAAGATTAGCATTAACCATAAGATATTCAGGAACACAAAGTTCACAAAATAGAAATAATGATAATGCTATGTTAAATTTATCTTTAACATCAAAATTTTGGAATGCTTTACGGAATAATTTTATTGTTAACTATTCTGTTGACAATTCTAATTACACCACAAACTTTAGTGTAAGTGAAAGTACTACAAGTACTGTAAGCAGAATTAGTGCTAGTGATAGTTTAAATTATAACAGTAGGTTGGGGATAAAAGGAAATATAGTAACATCACTTGGTGCCAGCTATTCAAAAATTGATAATAACGGCAATGAAATTACAAGGATTATACCAAAACTAAATTTAAGTTTACAGTATCGTTTTTGGCAAAGGCTAAAGTACAAGCTTAATCTTGGAGTATATAAAGATTTAAGTTACGATTTTATCAATTATTTTACTGGTACTGGGATAAGCTATGAGATAGGCAAGACAGCTTTTTCAATGAATTATAATTATAATATGACAGGTTACGAAAAGAGTGATAAAATATCAAGTATTGAAAAAAGTAAACTAGATGTTAAAATTATAAGAAGATTTTAGATTCTCTTAAGGGATTAAACAAAGGATATTAAATGAAATTATTAATTACATTAACAAGCATGATATTTATTTTCAGCTTACCACTAAACGCAGCAGTAGCTAATACCAAACATAATTTATCAATAACATCCACAGGAACAATAAAAGCAACAGCAGAGACAGAAGAGTGCGTGTTTTGTCACATTCCTCATGTAACAAGACCAGCGGGTTCCCCACTTTGGAATAGGTCAATGCCAGTTACTGATTATATAATGTACAATAGTGACTACCTCAAAAGAATGGCTTATCCAACTCCAACTGCACTCGGAACCCAAAACGATCAACCCGGAACTATATCAAGACAATGCCTGAGCTGTCATGATGGTACAATAGCAGTAGGAGCCGTATATAAATTAAGACAAACCTATCTAAACGGTTCTGCAATCAGCATGAGTGGAGTTGATATAGATGGAACTTTACCTCTTGGAACAACACTCATAGGAACAGATTTAACAAATCATCACCCCGTAGGCATAGAGTATGACCCAAATATAACTCTAAACTTCGGTAGTGGCATCCGTACAATGGAGTTAGTGGCTATATCTGCAATAGATCCAGCATCAAAAATAAAATTACATACCTATAGCGATGGGAAAAGTTATGTAGAGTGTACCTCATGCCATAATCCACATACAGAGAATGCTAAATTTTTACATGTAGGGACAGAAGCTAGTCTAGGTGCAAATATAGTAAAAACATGTACAACCTGCCATGATAAAACAGGATGGACAGGAAGTGCTCACCAACTGCCTCCAAATTCACCATCTTATACAGACCCAGCAGTATTAACAAAATATGGAACAAATAAGGTGGGAGATTTGGGATGTATAAACTGCCATATACCACATAATAATGAGCAAAATACAAATTATTTAACAAGACAGGTTCAAGCACAAACATGTTATCAAGGGGCAGCATCGAGTGTATCAGGAGCTGCTTGTCATGGAGTAGGCGGGGTTAAAGATATAGAGTCTGTGACAAATAGAAACTATAAACATCCAATAGGTATGAGTGGTACAGAGGGGAGTGGACAACATACAAACCTAGATGTACTTTATGGAGGAGATTTAACAGATCCAAATGGTGGATTAGGCTTATCATGGGCTACCAACAAACATGCAGTTTGTATGGATTGTCATAATCCACATCAGGCGAAACCTGGTACTCATGTAGCTGATGGAAGTTGGTATGCCGCTCCAGGTACATCTACAAATGCTGTCTCAAATGTACTAACAGGAGTTACTGGTGTTGAGCCGACATGGCCAGCATCATGGACACAACCAACAGTATTTACAACACTTGAATCATCGACAAAAGAGTATCAAATATGTTTAAAATGTCACTCATATTGGGGAGTGGGAGCTTCAGCAGATTCTGCTACAGGTTATGTGTCTTTAAGTGGCACAATTCTTACTGATGTAGCATGGGAGATGAATATTAATAATAAATCAGGACATCCAGTTATTATTAAACAATCACTGAGAACAGGCTCTTATGCACCACAATCATTAGATCCCTCGCAATTATTGAGTCCATGGACTGAAAATCCAGGCGAGAGTACAATGTACTGTTCAGATTGTCATGGTTCAGATGCTGAAATGGGTGGAGATGCGAAAGGTCCACATGGTTCAGACTTGAAGTATCTTCTAAAGGGAGATAATAATTTCTGGCCAACAAAGGCAGATGGTACAACATTGTTCTCGATGGATGACATAGGAAACGCTGGCGACACAGGACTTTTTTGTAAAAATTGTCATGACCCAGCATATCCACATACGCAATGGAGAAATAATATGTCAAATAGAGGTTTTAAATGTGTTGAGTGTCATGTAGTAGTACCTCATGGCTCACCAATATCTCGTTTGATTGGATATACTAATTTTCCTGAGCCATATAACTATGGTGGAAACAGTTTGAAAATGACAGGTTGGAAAAAAAGTGCCTATGACATAAATAATTTGGGAAATAGAACATCTGCTTATGCACCTGCCTGCGGTGGAGGCGGTATGTGTCACAATAGCAATGTTGGCGGGTATGATGCTAACCCTTATCCGTAGTAAATGGAGTGTGATAATATAAAATATAAAGAGTGGATAGTTTCACTTTTTTTACTTATATCTGGATGTTCGGCTCTTATCTATCAGGTACTTTGGGTACGCTTACTTAGTTTAAGCATTGGCTCGACGAGTATCTCTATAAGCACAGTTTTAGCTGCTTTTTTTCTTGGACTTGGACTTGGTAGTTATTTTGCAGGGAATATCCTTAAAAAATTTAAGCATCCATTTAAAATCTATCTTTTTGTAGAGATAGGGATTGCTATAAGTGCCGTTATTTTACTACCTCTGCTTTTAAATCTTGATAGTTATATAGCAATGTTCCCAATCCTTGAATCTAGTTTAGGCATTAAGTTTTTTTTAGTAATGATACTCTTATTAGTACCTACATTTTTAATCGGTACAACCTTTCCCCTGCTTATGTCTGTCGTAATTACACATAGAGATGAGATAGGACCTAAGCTTGCACATTTTTATGCATTAAATACTCTAGGAGCTGTTTGTGGAGTACTTCTATCTGGCTTGGTTTTTATTCCACATTATGGACTAGATGGTACTTTATATATTGCAGCCTTACTAAATATATCTGTAGCTCTTATCGGTGTTATATTTTATAAGCAATTTTCATTATCTAATTACAAGTCTATAGAGAAATCAAAAATAACATATAAGTCTAATAAAACTAATAACAAAGCATTAGTAGTACTGTTTATAACAGGCTTAAGTGCAATTGCAACCGAGGTTGGTTGGATGAAGTTTCTGATAATATATACAGGAAATACAATCTATGGATTTTCTTTAATTCTAGCTATGTTTCTTGTTGGTTTAGCGATTGGTTCATGGATTGCTAGATCAAGATTTATATATAAGCTCGATGAGCAAAAAACACTTTTTTTTGGACTTCTTCTTCTTGGTATTATGCTACTATTTGCAAGAGCAGGTTTGGGAGTTTTTCCAGAAATTTACAACTATTTACAAAGTTGGCAAGTAGATGCTTTTGTATATAGGTGGAGCAAATATTTGGCTATGTTATTACTGCTTCTTCCTGCAACTATCATGTTTGGAGTACTTTTCCCTATAGCATTAAGAGTTTACTCTCCTGAAATAGATAGATTTTATGGTGATGTCGGCAGAGGCTATGCTGTCAATACTTTTGCTGGTATTATTGGCTCATTAATCGCTGGCTTTTTGTTTATCCCTTATTTTTCAACTGATATTTTACTAACAACTATGGCATTGATAGTTGTTTTAGCATCACTACTTTTTATAAAGGGTCTAAAGAGTAGAAATACACCGTTTATATGGACTGTATTTGCTATATTATTTTTAGTAGCTAGTTATAATTTGGCTCATATTGATTATCGCAAAATGATCGATATAGTTCTCAAGCGTGAGACTTTTACACACTCCAATGATTATACTACTCACTATATAAAAGAGGGACAAACTGGAGTTATTAGTGTAATAAGTTATGATAATAACCCATGTATAAAAAAACTTCTCAATAATGGACTGAGTGAATCTTGGATAGATACCTGTAATGAAAACAACCTTCTTTTAAGTGAATTTTTACTTGGAGAGATACCATCTTTACTACATCATTCAGCAAAGAAAGCATTTGTTGTTGGTTTGGGTGGTGGAACTTCTGTAAAAGCTTTGGCTATGAATGATTTAGTGAGTATAGATGTTGTTGAATTAGAACCTGCAGTAGTTGATGCTATGAGAAGCATCTATAGCGGTAATTTACCAATAGAAGAGGACAAAAGAGTGAGTGTAACTATTAATGATGCACGCAACAGTTTGTTGATGTCGGATGATATGTATGATATTATCGTATCACAACCTTCACATCCATGGCTTGCTGGAGCTTCCAATATCATGAATAAAGATTTTTTTGAAATAGTTAAATCGAAATTATCTGAGGGTGGAATTTATGCACAATGGGTACCACTTTTTAAGATAGATGTGGAAACACTGAAGAGTATTATAAAAGCATATACAGATACCTTTGGGTATGTTATTAGTTTTGTAAATGTCTCTTCACATGATCTTTTGTTGTTTGGTTCAAATAAGCCAATTATTTATGATTATGAAAAAATTGAGAAACAGATGCAAGATTCACACATAAGTAAAGTATTAGAACTTCATAATATAAAAGGCTCTTATGACCTTATCCGTTACTTTGCACTCTCAAGAGATCAACTAGTAAAAATTGTTTCATCATCAGATGCTGCAACAGATACAAATCTACTTGCTGAAACATTTTATTCGAGATATGATAAAGTTGTAGGCAATAGTTTTGACACATTAGGATTTTTAAGGCAACACTTTAGATACGATATTTCTGCATATATAAAAGATAAAACTAAGAAAAAACTTTACGAACAGTATTATTATTTCAAGTTAAATAGATATGACAAAGAAGCAGAACTACTCAAAAAGAGTATTGAATTAAATAACTTGTAGAGATGTGAAATAGATAATTTTACTCATCGTGCTTCCATTTTATAGTAAACCCACTTTACTTTAAAGATTGATTTACATTTTTTTGATATATTGGTAATATAATAAAGTTTTATTTATGAGGAATATTAATATGCTTAAGTTTATTTATATATTATTTTTATCTGTAGTTGTGCTGTCTGTAGATGCTAAAGAGAGTGTCTCCGAGAGTCAGCCAGAAAGACTCGTTTGGCCAAAGGATGATGAAGCAAGAATAGAATATATTTCTAGTATAAATAGTGCGGACGGACTAGGAATAGAGAAAGGTTTCTTTACAAAAGTATATGATTTTATATTTGGGGAGAATGACTTAATGCTATCTGCACCATTTGGAATTCATGCTGATGCAAATAGAATATATGTGACTGATATAGCCTCTAAATCTGTTTTTGTTTTTGATAAACAAGAGGATGAGACCATTATTTTAGAGGGCTCTGAAGATGAAAACTTTATCTATCCGATTGATGTTATTGCAGATAAAAATGGAAATATATATGTTTCTGATTCTATTTTAGGAAAGATTTTTGTATTTGATAAAGATGGAGAGTTTAGCTATCAAATTGCCTTTAAAGAATTAAACAGACCAATTGGAATTGCAATTAGTGCAGACTCTAAAAATCTCTACATTGTAGATGTAGCTTCAAATCAGATTCATGTTACAACACTTGAAGGAAAATTTCTTAAATCCTTTGGTCAAAGAGGTGATGGAGAGGCTGAATTTAATAAACCAACATATATCGATGTAGCAAAAGATGGGAATATTTATATAGCTGATTCGATGAACCATCGCATTCATGTACTTGATAAAGAGGGTAATTTTGTTCGCCATTTCGGAAGGTTGAGCCAAAATATTGGTGGATTTGCAAATCCTCGTGGCATCTCTCTTGATAGTGATGATAATGTATATGTCAGTGATACTATGTACAACACCGTACAAATTTTTAACAAGTTTGGTGAAATTCTTATGAGATTTGGAAGGTATGGGGGAGATAGAGGGGAGTTCGCACTTGTAGAAGATATATCAATTACACAAGGTAATATAATTTATATAGCTGATGTTAATAATAAATGTATTAAAATATTTAAACGACTAGATCCTAAAAACTAATAATTAAAGGATGTCATATGAAATTATTAATTACATTAACAAGCATGATATTTATTTTCAGCTTACCACTAAACGCAGCAGTAGCTAATACCAAACATAATTTATCAATAACATCCACAGGAACAATAAAAGCAACAGCAGAGACAGAAGAGTGCGTGTTTTGTCACATTCCTCATGTAACAAGACCAGCGGGTTCCCCACTTTGGAATAGGTCAATGCCAGTTACTGATTATATAATGTACAATAGTGACTACCTCAAAAGAATGGCTTATCCAACTCCAACTGCACTCGGAACCCAAAACGATCAACCCGGAACTATATCAAGACAATGCCTGAGCTGTCATGATGGTACAATAGCAGTAGGAGCCGTATATAAATTAAGACAAACCTATCTAAACGGTTCTGCAATCAGCATGAGTGGAGTTGATATAGATGGAACTTTACCTCTTGGAACAACACTCATAGGAACAGATTTAACAAATCATCACCCCGTAGGCATAGAGTATGACCCAAATATAACTCTAAACTTCGGTAGTGGCATCCGTACAATGGAGTTAGTGGCTATATCTGCAATAGATCCAGCATCAAAAATAAAATTACATACCTATAGCGATGGGAAAAGTTATGTAGAGTGTACCTCATGCCATAATCCACATACAGAGAATGCTAAATTTTTACATGTAGGGACAGAAGCTAGTCTAGGTGCAAATATAGTAAAAACATGTACAACCTGCCATGATAAAACAGGATGGACAGGAAGTGCTCACCAACTGCCTCCAAATTCACCATCTTATACAGACCCAGCAGTATTAACAAAATATGGAACAAATAAGGTGGGAGATTTGGGATGTATAAACTGCCATATACCACATAATAATGAGCAAAATACAAATTATTTAACAAGACAGGTTCAAGCACAAACATGTTATCAAGGGGCAGCATCGAGTGTATCAGGAGCTGCTTGTCATGGAGTAGGCGGGGTTAAAGATATAGAGTCTGTGACAAATAGAAACTATAAACATCCAATAGGTATGAGTGGTACAGAGGGGAGTGGACAACATACAAACCTAGATGTACTTTATGGAGGAGATTTAACAGATCCAAATGGTGGATTAGGCTTATCATGGGCTACCAACAAACATGCAGTTTGTATGGATTGTCATAATCCACATCAGGCGAAACCTGGTACTCATGTAGCTGATGGAAGTTGGTATGCCGCTCCAGGTACATCTACAAATGCTGTCTCAAATGTACTAACAGGAGTTACTGGTGTTGAGCCGACATGGCCAGCATCATGGACACAACCAACAGTATTTACAACACTTGAATCATCGACAAAAGAGTATCAAATATGTTTAAAATGTCACTCATATTGGGGAGTGGGAGCTTCAGCAGATTCTGCTACAGGTTATGTGTCTTTAAGTGGCACAATTCTTACTGATGTAGCATGGGAGATGAATATTAATAATAAATCAGGACATCCAGTTATTATTAAACAATCACTGAGAACAGGCTCTTATGCACCACAATCATTAGATCCCTCGCAATTATTGAGTCCATGGACTGAAAATCCAGGCGAGAGTACAATGTACTGTTCAGATTGTCATGGTTCAGATGCTGAAATGGGTGGAGATGCGAAAGGTCCACATGGTTCAGACTTGAAGTATCTTCTAAAGGGAGATAATAATTTCTGGCCAACAAAGGCAGATGGAATAACACTTTACACAATGGATGATATTGGGAATGTAGGAGATACTGGTAATTTTTGCAAAAATTGCCATGACATAAGTGTTCCCCATACACTTTGGGTAAACAAGATGGCAGGTAGAGGCTTTAGGTGCGTTGAGTGTCATGTAGCTGTTCCTCACGGCTCCCCAGTATCAAGACTTCTAGGTTATGATACATTTCCAGCACCATATAATTATACAGATGCAAATGCACCTGCTGGATGGCTAACAATGAGCGGTTATCGTAAAAACTTGATTGTTGATGAGAGAGATGCTTGGGCACCAAACTCAGGGTCTTGTAATGGTGGAAGATGTCATAGCAATGACTATTCTGCGGATGGGGCTTATGATGTTAGCCCTAATATGTAAAAGAGGATAGATGAAGAAATTTTTATTAATTATATCACTAGTATTTTTGTGTGTAATATCACTCCAGGCAAATGAAGAAAAAGCAATAAAACACACATTGTTAAAGTATAACTACGGCATCATAAAAATGGGTAAGAGTGGGGAAACCCAATTTTTTAGAAGCTTTGTTGAAAAAGATGCAGCTATGAAGTTGCAGGTTTGGTTTGAATCATGGAAGTTTAGTAACTTGACATATATCGCAAATATAAATGATTTTATATTTGGAGATATAAAGTTTAATGAATATAATGCAACTATATCTACAATGGAGAATTGGACATTTTCTTATGTAAATTTAGCAACAAAAGAGATAGCACTTGAACCGGTAAATATGCTTTACAAGATGAACTATACACTTGCTAATAATAATGGTAATTGGGTGATAATAGATGTAAAGCATATAGAAGAAAAAGTTATAGAAAATAATGTCACACATAAACCTACTTTAGATGCAAAAGAACCAGAAGAGTTGTTGGTTTCTCCACAATCATCCCAAAGGTAATTATTAATTACATAAGCCTATCGGATGTGTGACCTTAGTCTCACTCTCAGGTGAAGCTAAAGCATCACTCCCTAGGTTATGCAAGAAGTCTATTAGATATTCTAATATCACATCAGTAACATTCAAACTACAAATTATAAAAATTTATTATAAATTAAAAGAAAAAAAAGAATAACTATAGTAGAATAAATTGTATTTTAAAATAAAAATACTATTATGATAATTTTTATCTAATATAAAAGTATTTTGTTTATTGCTAGGATTTATAGATGAGATTTATAGTTATTAAGATTACAATATTGCTAATATTTTTAAATATACAATTATTTGCAACGATTGTAAATACAAAACATAACCTTTCCATATCAAATACTGCTGGAACTATAAAAGCACTCAATAATATAAATAGAGGTGATGTTGCTTCAGATAACAGAGCATGCAGATGTCATGGCGGTGGAATGGGTGGCGGTGGAATTGCTACTATTTATGATGAAAATCTATTCCCATAATTTTATAATTGATTATAAAATATCTCTTTATTAACTATAATGTAGTAACTCTTTGCTAGAATAAATTTTTAATATAAATTAGGCAATATTACAATGTTGTCTAATACTAATCACACTAAGGAAAATTATGTCATTTATTAAACAAATTTGGTCATTTTTAATTTCAATGAAATTAATGGTGGTCTTGATTCTTATGTTTGCTACTGCTAGTGGAGTTGCAACATTTATAGAGAATGATCATGGGATAAACACATCATGGGCGCTAGTATATAGCACAAGATGGTTTGAGGCGATACAGGTACTGCTTGGTATTAGTATAATTGGTAATATCTTTAAATACAAGATGATTCAGGTAAAAAAAATACCTGTATTAATATTTCATGTTTCATTCTTGGTGATACTTATTGGCTCAGCGATTACACGCTATTATGGATATGAAGGTGTGATGCATATCCGTGAAAATCAGATTGAAAATCGTATGCTTTCATCAGATGCATTACTACAGATAAATGCTGAAAAAGATGGAAAAAAGTACTATGAAGAGGAGATTGTTTATATATCTGAATTAGGTGGTAGAGAGTTTAATACTGCTTTAGATGTAGATGGAAAAGAGTTAAAAGTAAAATTTAAAAAATTTATAGGAGCAGCATCTAAAACTGCTGTTGAAGACCCTAATGGTGTTCCAATAGCAGTCTTTGTTATAACGACGCCTCAGGGACCTGAGAAGTATTTCTTGAAAAGTGGAGAGTCTATAGATTTAGGCCCTATTGCTTTGTATTTTGACAAAGAACCGCTAACTAATGACAAGCCAATTCTTCGTCTAATCAGTGATGGCGATAAAGTATCATATGTATCAAATGTGCCAATTGAATGGCTCAAAATGATTGACAACACAAAGGGAACTCATGAAGTTGGCAAAATTCATACTTTCGAACCAAGAAAACTCTATAATGTAAATGGCATTCAGCTAGTTAGCAAGGCAGTTTTAAGTAAAGGTATTGTTAAAGTGATAGATGAAGCAGAATACAAAGCATCTATGAAGATGGATATGAAGTTTGATTCGATCTCTGCTCTTATTGTAGATGTTGAGTATGATGGGGTTCACAAAGAAGTTGCTCTTATGGGTAAGGGAAAACGCTACAAAGGTTTTACAGAATCTTTTAGAATCAATGGAACTGACATAGACTTAGAGTGGGGCTCAAAAATTATTACGCTTCCTTTTTCACTTTATTTGCGTGATTTTATATTGGCAAAGTATCCAGGTTCAATGAGTCCATCTTCATATGAGAGTCATGTAACTTTAATAGATAAGAAAAATGGTGTTGAAGAGGATCATAAAATATATATGAATCATATACTTGATTACGGTGGATTTTTGTTTTTCCAATCCTCATATGATCAAGATGAGGGGGGAACAATATTGTCAGTAAATCATGACCCAGGTAAATGGCCAACATATTTAGGTTATACGCTTCTTTCTATAGGATTGTTTTTAAACCTATTTAATCCACATAGTCGTTTTGGAAAACTAGCTCGTAAAAAGTATGAGTATAAAGCAAGTGGGCTTTTTGCATTGGCATTAGTTGCAACACTTTTTTCAACTCAACCACTAGCAGCAGCATCTAATGTTGGTAAAATAGACTTAGATCATGCTAATCATTATGCAACCATGCTTGTTCAGGATGTTGGTGGACGAATAAAGCCACTCGATACTTACGCAATGGAGCTACTTACTAAAATTGCTGGAAGAGATAACTTGTTGGGATTAAACCATAATCAAGTTGTTCTAGGGATGGCATCTAACCCTGATGCTTGGAAAGAGATAAGTATGATTAGAGTTTCAAATCCGAAAGTTAAGGAGATACTTGGAGTTGCAGAATCAGATAGAACATTTTCATATGCTGATGCTTTTAACAAGTATGGAGAGTATATTTTGGGTTCATACGCTGAAGAGGCACTTCGTAAACGTCCTGCTGAACGTGGTAAATATGAAAAAGATATTATTAAAGTAGACGAAAGAGTTAATGTAGCTTATATTATTTACTCTGGTCGTTTTATGAATGTTTTTCCTCTTGATGGGGATTTAAACAATAAATGGCATTACCCTGAAGATGCAATTAAAACTTTTCCTCAAGCATTGTCAAACGAGGTACTTGAACTTTTAAAAACTAATTCAAGAGGTTTGTCCAAAGGTTTAAGTAGCGGTAACTGGAGTGAAGCGAATGCTGCAATAGATGATATAAAAGCATTTCAAAACAAGTATGGTGCAGCTGTAATTCCAGATCAGTCAATAGTTAAAGCAGAGATCCTTTACAATAACTTGAAAATATTTGATAGACTCTACCCAATTTATTTGATAGCTGGTCTTATTTTAATGTTATTTATATTTATCCGCCTCTCAAAACCAGAAGCAGAGTTTAAAACTATTTTAAAAATTATATTTGCAGTAATTGTAGTAGCATTTATAGCACATACTATTAGTATTGGTCTAAGATGGTATGTATCTGGTCATGCCCCTTGGAGTAATGGATATGAAGCTATGTTATATATATCATGGACAATTGTGTTAGCAGGTATAATATTTGCACGTGATTCAGATATAGCACTAGGGACTACCGCAATTTTTGCTGGTGTAACACTCTTTGTTGCACATCTTAGTTGGCTAGATCCACAGATTACAAACATGGTACCTGTGCTTAAATCTTATTGGTTAACTATTCATGTTTCTATTATTACAGCTAGTTACGGCTTTTTAGGACTGAGCACATTGCTTGGTTTTATGTCATTGATTTTTTATATGATGCTTGGTAATGAAGACAGAAGAGAGCGTATCAGTATCAATATCTTAGAATCTACTCGTATTAGTGAGATGTCGATGATAATAGGACTCTCTTTACTTACTGTTGGAAACTTTTTAGGTGGAGTTTGGGCAAATGAGTCTTGGGGTCGTTATTGGGGTTGGGATCCAAAAGAAACATGGGCATTAGTTTCAATCTTGGTGTATGTGTTTGTAACACATATGCGTTTTGTACCAGCAATACGTTCAAATTTCATATTTAATGCAGCTTCGGTAGTAGCATATAGCTCTATTATAATGACTTATTTTGGTGTTAACTATTATCTTTCTGGATTACACTCTTACGCAGCTGGTGACCCTGTTCCAGTCCCTGTATGGATATATTATGCAGTTTCAGTAATAATTATATTTATTATCGGTGCCTCATTTAATCGAAATAAATTGATAAATGTCAAAGCAAGTACATCGAAGTAATATGTAAAAAAAGGTGCATCATGAATAAAATATTTGTAGCTTTTATAGTGTCAATGATTATTACTGGATGTTCTACACTTTATATTCAAACAGATTATGATAGGGAGTTTCACTTTGACTCTCTATCTAACTTCACTGTCTTATATTCAAAAAAAAATGATTCTCAAGATTTTACAAGAGCTAGAATTCATAAAACTATAGTCAAATACTTTGAAGATATGGGCTACACCTCTACACCAAAAGAAAATGCAGATTTTTATATACTTTTTCATTTAAATATTAAAACAAAAAAAGAAGTTGAAACAACTTATGAAACAATGATGATAAGACCAAGGAGTTATTTCCGCACAGGAGGTAAAGTAGCTATATATAACAACTCGCCATATCTATTTCCGCTATTGTTTAGAGATAGTATAGTCACAGTGAAAACGCACGAATATGAGTATGAAGAAGGGCGTTTAAATATAGAAATACTTGATCTAAAGAGTAATGCTATTATTTGGCAAGGGTTTGCTAAAGATGAGATATCAAAAATTGTAAGCAGTGAGCAAATTCAAGAGATAGTTGAGAAGTTGTTTAGTGATTTATTTGGAAAAAACGGGAAAGTTTAAAGCATCTCTTAAGAGATGCTTTAAAAGTATCTTATTGAACTAATGAAAACTTAGCGTTTTCAACGATTACAGCATAATTATAGCCGTAACCAAAGTCAACATTTGTATTGAGTATGCCAGTAACAGTGACTATGTCACCTACATTTACATTTGAGTTTGATGATGTTACAACCATGTCGTTTGATCCAGTAACACCAGAACCATCTTGAATATGAATCCAATCTCTTTGCATAATATTTTTAGAGACTTTTACAACCTGTGCATTTACCTTAATCTCTTTGGTAGCAAGAGCATCTTTTTGAGAGTACAACTCCTCTACTGTATAACCACCAGATATTTTAGCTACATCAACTTTTTTCAATTCTGGAGTATTGTTAGCAGCATGAGCACTACCATGAGGAGTTGATTCTACTGCTACTACTTTAGCTTTTTCATCACTACCACAATCATCACAATCGTGATCTTTGTTTGCAGCAGGAGCTTGATGTGCTGCATCTACAGAAACTAAAGTGCTAGCAAATACAAGTACATCAAAAGTTTTATTAAGCGCCTTGCTTGTAAAGTTCTCCATAGTCATTTGTTCGATAAAAGATATTTTATCTCCCTTAGCTACCACTGATACTGGGCCAGCTACCCAATACACTTGACCATTCTCATCAACTTTAGCATATGTATATCCCGCAGCATCCATCGACTCTAAAACAATCGCAGTATGTTGCGTTTCTATAGGCATATTTTGTTTATTTGCACTAGCACTATGTGCATTTGCACCTGTGGAAGTTACTCCATACAAACTTGGAGCTTCTTCAGTTTTCGTTTCAACTTCTGTAGTTGTTGTTTGTGCTTTAGTTTCAGCTTCAGTTTCTTTTGGCTTATCACTACATCCAGATATTAATAAAGCTGCAATAGCAATACTGATAGAGATTTTTTTCATTGTAATCCTTGTTTTTAATTTGATTATATAAGTATTTTATAAACACTTATATAATCAAATTTATAAAAATCATATCTCTCTAAGCTTTGATATTTTTAAAGAATAGAGAGATGTTTAGCTATAAAATATAATTATATATTAGAACCAAGAAGATTCTTCTTTTGGTTCTTCTCCTGCTGTTTCTATTGTATCAAGATTCACTTCTGTTGCGCTTGCAGCAGGTTTTTGTTCTTTTACTTTTTCAGATTTTTCTTTTGTTGCATTCGCTTCGGCTTCTCTCTTTTTTTTCTCTTCTGCCCATCTTCTTTTCCCCTCCTCATATGTTTCATTAGGGTTTGTACTCTTATCGAAATGTTCTTTTAAAAATTTATTATACTCAATTTCTTCTTGTGTTATTTTTTTCTTTTCTTCCATTTTTTTAGAGTCAGTGTCCTCGCTTTTTCTCTCTAAGGATTCAACATATAAAGCGACTGCTTCTAGCTGTTTTTCTGTGAGTTTTTTCGCTTGACCTTTCATCATACTCCCAAAGCCATACTGGTTTATTTTTCCTGCTTGGTAGCCGTGAAGTGTTTCAATAATATGATCTTTGTCCATTCCAGCAATAAATTTACTTACATTAAGAGAGCGTTTATTTGCATCAACTCCATGACATACAGCACATTTTTTAAATATTTTTTTGCCATCTAGGGTTGTGTCTTCTTTTTTTATAACAACTTTTTCTACAACTACTGGAAGAGATTCTATGTAGGAAGCAACTGCATCCATCTGCTCATCTGAGAGCTTTGCAGCTTGCCCCTTCATCATGCTTCCTAGTCCATATTTGTTTCTTGTTCCTGCTTTATACTCATGCAATATCTCTATAACATCATCCTTATCCATACCAGCAATATAGTGAGTGACATTTAGTGAATGTTTTTGACCTTTGTCTCCATGACAAGTACCACACTGCTTAAATATCTCTATTCCCATTGGTGATGCAGAAGCAATCGCTACGGAAGAAAGTAAAAAAAGTAATGTTTTTTTCATAATAAATTCCTATAAGTGTAAATTTAATTTGTAATATAGCAAAATTTTGTAAATTAATACTAAATTTTACTCTTCTGGTAGAGTTAAACCGCGTGATTTAATTTCCCACTGATATTTGTCTAAAATAAGTTTTGCTTCAAGTTTACCATTGATATATGCATTGTTTAATAAAGTTTCCGCCTCTTCTAAATCTTCAGGAACACCATCCCCATTGAGGTACATCACCCCTAAATCGTATTGAGCGTCACCCCAACTTTGCATTGCGGATTTAGTTAAATAGCGCACTGCTTTTCTCAAATCAATTTTTGTCCCGCGCCCATCTTTGTACATCATACCAACCTTGTGTTGCGCAATTGGGTATCCACTATCAGCGGCTTTCTTATACCAATGAAAAGCTTTCTCATAATCATGTACTAGTAATTTTTTATTGTCGAATATCTCAGCAAGATGCAGAACAGACTTGATATCTCCAGCTTTTGCTGCTGTAGTAAATAATGATATAGCTTTTTTATAGCTTTTTTCGACACCATCTCCATTTTCATACATAGTTCCTAGATTAAACATAGCTTTGACATGACCTTGTTCTACAGCTTTTTTGTACATCTGCGCTGCTTTAGCATGGTTTTTTGATGAAAGTATCCCATGGTAGTAGAGACCGCCAAGAGCAAACTGACTATTAGCATCACCGCTATCAGCTTTTTTCTTAACAGCCATATATGCTTCTTTGTTCATCTTAGTCATCTCTGCAGATATTGTACTTATTACTAGTAACTGTATTACTATTGCAATTAAAATTTTTTTCATCAACCTTCTCCCAAAGAGTTATTATTAAAACTTATTGTATGATCTATTCCCCAATAGAATATTTCAAGACAATTTAATTTAGTAAGGACATAATAACTCTATTTATCAAATTTATTTCTTAAATGAGAGCAAGTATATTGAATTATAATAAATAATAATCTCAAGTATGAAAAAATAACTCATAAATCGTGTAAAAATCAGTTTATTTTTATATAAGTTAAACTTTTCTTTAAAATTTAGTTTAAATTAATAATAAAAGTTTAATAATAGCACTTGTATTTAGTTTTATGTTTATACATAATTAAGAATAAGGACTTATAAGATGGAAGAGAAAAACAGTACTACTGTTAAGGGAAATAAAAAGAAATTTTCCCTTGGGCTTTGGGTTGTAATTGGGATGATTGTTGCTGGTGTAATTATTGGTATGGCTACTTCGTTTGTGACAGTAATCGCTGTTAAGCATACTTCAGATGTAAACTTTTGTGGTTCATGTCACTCTATGAAGCCGATGGCAGCGGCGTATAGAAATAGTGTGCATGGTGGTTATGGAGATAGCGGGATCATGGCTACTTGTGCTGATTGTCACTTACCACACGAATCAACAATGGGTTATATGATTCAAAAAGTGAAGACTGGTATGTGGGATGTATGGGTTGAATCAACTCATGATACATCAAAAATTGATTGGCATGAAAAGCGTACAGAGCGTCGTAATTGGGTCTATGATTCAGGTTGCTTACATTGTCATGAAAACCTTTTAAGAGGCACTAGACCAAATAAAAAAGCATTTGTTGCTCATAAAGCTTATTTTTCTGGAAAACTTTTAGTTGAAGGTGAAGATGGAAAAGAGAAAGCTAAATGTGTTGATTGTCATAAGCATGTTGGTCACTATCAGCTTGAAAAACATCTACCAAAACTAGAAGAGTACGATTATGATGAAACTAGTTCAGAACACTAAAGGGAGACAATTATTATGAATAAAAAAGATATTAAATTAGCTATTATTGCGGGTGTTGTAATTCTTGTCCTTGGTGTTTTAATGCTCAATGACGGTATTGAGAAGTTAGGTCGCCTAGCTACAATTAGTGGAAACATTGCAACGAGTCTTGCAAATGCGAAACATGGAGATAGCCGTCCTCTTGACGAGATGACTGTCGAGCATATTAAGGCTACAACTGGTAGCTCTAAGGTTGTAGATGTAAATGAATTGCCTAAAGCTTTTGTTCCTATGAAAAAATATGGGCATCCACCATTTACACTTGGTGCATGTAATGTATGCCATGCTTCGAAATCTTCAAAGCCAGCAGCAATTACAACTCGTACAATTGCACAACTTTGTTACATATGCCATGAGCCACAAGAGAAAATTGATAAACGCATGGCAGCACTTGACTGTAATAAATGTCACTCTCCTCATCATGCGGATAGAAAAAAACTTGTAAGAAATAAGGTAACGGATAAAAGATGTCCAGTAGGAAAATTTCAATAAAAGAAAATTTTTGCTACAATAGTGTTGATTAAAAGGTATTTAGAATGAAAAAATTAGTGGCATTATTATTAACTGTGGTGCTTGGAGCATATTTGTTCCAAGCATACGGTGTTGCTGAAAAATTTGGCCGTTTTGTAGTTATTATGGGCAATATAGCATACAACCTTTCAAATGCCAAACATGCGTATGAAGATTTTGATTTTAATATTTCAGATGATGAACTTTCTGAAATTAATGTAAGTAAAATAGCAAATGAGGTCAAAAGCTCTATTGATAAGAAAAAAGAGAAAAAAGCTCTTCCTACCCCACTTGCTCCAGTCGAAATAGCAGTAGATGAGGTGAGAGAAGAAGAAGCAGTTAAACACCTCAAAACAAAAATAAAAGAGGAAGCATTAGTAAGTCTTGATGATTTACCAGACAAGTTTAAGCCTCTTAAGCAGTATTTACACGAGCCGTTTAAGATGGGTGCTTGTAGAATATGTCATACATCAAAAAATAATAAACCAGGTGAATTGATAAGTAAAAGAATGACAGATATATGTTATTCGTGCCATAAAACAAAGTACACAAAAGAGTTTGATCATAAGCCCGTAAAAGATGGTAGATGTACAGATTGTCATGATCCACATCAGTCAAACACAAAATCTTTACTAAAATCAGATTCCATAAACAACTTATGTATGAAGTGTCACGATAAAACAAGTAGTTTCAAAAGTAAAGCTACAAAACAATTTATCAACATGAAATTACCAGTAAAACATGAACCTATAGAGAAAAGAAGTTGCTTAGAGTGTCATGATGCCCATACTTCTGAAAAGAAATTTTTGTTACATTTGGATTCAAAAATGGATCTGTGCTTAGATTGTCATGATGATATTGCTGATGAAGTACATGATTCTAAGTATAAGCATGGCGGTGTTAATACAAGCAAGAAGCGTTGCTTAGAATGTCATGATCCTCATGCAACAAAACATAAAAAATTGCTTAAACTTGATCCAATTAAGACATGCCTGCAATGCCATGATAAAGAAGTTAAGTCTGATGAAGATGGTGGAATGCTTATGAATATTAAAAAACATTTAGATGAAAATCCAAACTGGCATACACCGATTAAAAAACCTGAAAAGGAAGGTGGCTGTTCAGCTTGTCATGCACCTCACGGCTCAGATAACTTTAGTATTTTGAGAAAGTCATTTACTAAAAACTTTTATGACAATTTTGACAATAAAGATTTCTTTTGTTTTGAATGTCATAATAAAACGAAGATAAGTATGCAATATATTGACGCAGAAGATAATAATGTTACAAACTTTAGAGACGGAGAGGTTAATCTGCACCATCTACATGTAAATGATAGAAAGGGGAGAACTTGTAGAGCATGTCACGATGAACATGCTTCTAAGTATGAACATCTCATTAGAAGCTATACAGACTTTAATGGAATTAAATTTCCACTTAGATTTATAGAAACTCCAGAGGGGGGTTCTTGTGCTCCAGCTTGTCACAATAAATTTGAGTATGACAGAGTTAGGCCTAAGGGCATTGGGAAATGAAACATAAAGTATTGAAATATTTTCTTATATTATTAGTTTGTGTCAATATAACAAATTTATTTGGAAATGATTCAATAGTTAGTATCTCTTACCCAAAGGACAAATCGATATCCTATGAAGATTCTTTATCAGTAGTAATGGATGTTAAAGTTAAAGATGTAGATGTTCTTACGATAATTACATCAAAGAGTGAAGAAAATATAGATTTAAAAGGGGATAAAAAAACTTATTGTAAAACAATAACCCTTCGTTTAGGTGACAATACAATTAGTGTCCGTGCCTATAAAAATGGTGTAATGGTGGATGAAGATATTCGAAAAATTTATTTGGCTGCAGATATATATAAGCAGTTTAAATATCCACCAAAAAACTATAAACAAAACTTTTTTCATACTGACAAGAAAGAATCGAAATGTATAAACTGCCATGATATGACACTCAATGAAACGCCAGGTATCGCTTTTATAGATGTCACGAAGTCAAATTGTTATCAATGCCACAATAAATTAACAAGCTATAAATATGCTCACGCTCCAGCAGTGAACTGGCTGTGTACATCTTGCCATACTGGAGAAGCAGGAGAAGATAATAAAGATAAGCAAGGGCTTTCGAAATATCTGCCCCCTCTTCCAGTTAACAAGGAGTGCTATAGATGCCATAAGAGCAATAAAAAGCTTTGGGATAGCTATAGATATCGCCACGATCCTTTAGACTCAGGTCGTTGTGATAAATGCCATAACCCTCATTCAAGTCCTTATAGTATGTTTGTTCGTAAGCCTATCGATAATATTTGTATGGGATGTCATAGCAACAAGCATAGTATTGATGAAACACAAAACTATACTATTTATACAGGCTTAGACACAAGCAAAGATTGTATAAAGTGTCATTCGCCACATGCAGCAAATGAAGCATTTTTCTTATTGCATCCAGAGAATAAATAGGAAAATTAATGAAACATAATAATTTTTTTTGTAAATTTAGCCTCCTTGGTTTCTTGCTTTACTCCTCTCTTTTTGCTCAAATAAGTGAACCATTTAAGGTTATTAATCCAATCCAATACCAAATTGCAGAGGAGGATACAACCTCAGTAGTGATAGAAACAAACAGTTCTTTGATTGATTATTTTGTAATATCTAATGATTTAAATTTATCTAGGCGCATAGATGTTGACTCAAATCGTTCCCACTATTGTGAAGTGATATATTTGGAACTGGGTGACAATAAAATTTATATTGATGGATTTAAAGATGGAGTTCTAGTTAAGAATAAAGTGCAGAAAGTTTTTCATACATCTTCAGCTTACAAAGAGTATAAATATCCACCAAATAAATATGATTTCAACTATTTTCATAATGAATCAAAAGAAAAGGTATGTGCTACTTGTCACAATATGAGTGTTAATGAGGTTAAAGGATATGCTTTTGAAGATGTCACGAAATCTAATTGTTATCAATGCCATAGTCATATAGCTGAAAAAGACCATGGGCATGCTCCAGCAGTAAACTGGCTGTGTACATCATGTCATAATGGAGAGGTTGGTAAGTTCAATAGATTTGAAAAGGGTAAAACTAGATTTAATGTTCCCGATCCAATAGGGACAGTTTGTTTTAACTGCCATAAAAAAACAAAAGAAAATTGGGAAAAAAAATTATTTCAACACGAGCCAGTAGAGAATGGAAGTTGTGATAGATGTCACTCTTCACACTCTTCAAAACGGGCAAGTTATCTAAAAAAACCTGTATGGGATTTATGCCATACATGCCATAAAATTGATGGTTCACATGTAATAAAAACATTGTTTGGCAAAAAACATCCCACTAAAGGTGTAAAGGACCCTTCTCGTCCTGGTAAAGAACTTGACTGCATGAGTTGCCACTATTCTCATGCATCAGATAATGTTTCACTTTTAAAAGGCAAAAGTAATTTTATTATGTGTATAAAATGTCACAAAAAATAGAGCTTTTTTGGTTTAAACAATATGCATACCATTTTTGGATATAATCGCGTAATTTTATAAAAGAGTATGAGAATGGATATTAGAGAAGAGTATTTAAAATTTTTTGAATCAAAAAATCATGAGAGGATCGCATCAGCACCTTTAGTTCCTGAAGATGCGACACTTCTTTTTAACAATGCGGGAATGGTCCCTTTTAAGTCGATTTTTACAGGTGAAATCCCAAGGCCATCAAATCCACGAGCTACTTCATGTCAAACATGCTTGCGGGCTGGTGGAAAACATAACGACTTAGAAAATGTAGGGCACACTGCGAGACACCACACTTTCTTTGAGATGCTAGGTAACTTTAGTTTTGGTGATTACTTTAAAGAGGAGGCAATCGCCTATGCTTGGGAGTTTTTAACCGAGGTGATTGAATTGCCAGTTGATAAACTTTGGGTAACTGTTCACGACAGCGATGATGAGGCCGAATTACTTTGGCAAAAACATATAAGTAAAGATAGGATTTTAAGACTTGGAGATGCTGATAACTTTTGGTCTATGGGTGACACAGGTGCTTGTGGCCCATGTTCTGAGATTTTTTATGACCAAGGTGCAGAGAATTTCTCTGGCGAAGAGGATTACCTTGGTGGTGAGGGTGATAGATTCTTAGAGATATGGAATCTTGTATTTATGCAGTATGAAAAATCTGCAGATGGCTCAATGGCGCCACTTCCAAAACCCTCTATCGATACAGGGATGGGCTTAGAAAGAGTTATCGCTATTAAAGAGGGGAAGCTCTCCAATTACGATTCATCTCTTTTTATGCCAATTATCAATAAGGTTGAGACTCTCATAGGTAAAGAGTATGAGTACGCTTCTGGAGCTTCTTACCGTGTAATAGCTGACCATATTAGAACGGCACTTTTTCTTTTGGCACAAGGTATTAACTTCTCAAACGAGGGTCGTGGCTATGTGCTTCGTCGTATCTTACGCCGTGCAGTAAGGCATGGGTATCTTCTTGGATTTAGAGAAGCTTTCATGTTTAAACTTGTTGATACTGTAGTAGAAATTATGGGTGGCGAATACGATTACTTAAAAGTAAAAGCTACAGCTGTAAAAGAGCAGATAGAACTTGAAGAAGCGAGATTTTTTAAGACCATTGAGTCTGGTATTGAGCTTTTTGAAGAGGAGCTAAAAAACACCTCTGATCTATTTAGCGGTGCAGTTGCATTTAAGCTATATGATACATTTGGTTTTCCATTAGATTTAACAGAAGATATGCTCAAGGGTAAAAATCTTCAGCTTGATTTTGCAAAATTTGAAGAGTTGATGCTAGAGCAAAGAACTCGTGCAAAAGCTGCTTGGAAAGGGAGTGGAGATAGTGAAACACATGGGGATTTTAAAGAGCTTTTAGAAAAGTTTGGAGAAAATAGTTTTGTGGGGTATGAGTTTACACAGCATTCAGGCGAGGTTTTAGCACTTTTAGATGAGAATTATAAACATGTTGATTTACTAGAGGCAAATGCAAGGGGCTGGGTGCTTTTAGATATAACACCTTTTTACGCTGAATCTGGTGGGCAATGTGGAGATAGTGGAGTGTTAGAAGGGTTTGCAAATGTTCTTGATACTAAGAAATTTTTTGGACTTAACCTTTCACAAATCTCCCTTACAAAAACTTTAAAAGTAGGGGATGTAGTAGATGCTACAGTGGATATTTCAAGAAATGAGATCACTAAACATCACTCAGCAACTCACCTCTTGCATGCGATTCTTTATGATGTTTTAGGTGAGCATATCTCTCAGGCTGGTTCACTTGTTGAAGCCGAAAGGTTGAGATTTGACTTTTCACATCCAAAGGCTTTGACGCATGCAGAATTAGTAGAGATTGAGACAAGAGTAAATAGAGATATTTTAAGAGCAATTCCTGCTAAAACTGAAGTGATGGGCATTGAAGATGCTAAAAACAGTGGTGCAAAAGCTCAGTTTGGTGAGAAGTATGGTGATGAGGTTCGTGTTGTTAGCTTTGATAGTGCTTCTGTAGAGTTTTGTGGTGGTGTTCATGTAGATAACAGTGCAAATATCGGCTCATTTATCATTACAAAAGAGAGTGGTGTATCTGCTGGTGTTCGTCGCATTGAAGCGGTTTGTGGCAATGCAGCATATCAGTATTTTTGTGAGCAAAGAATGTTGATAAAGCAAGTTGAAGCAGAGGTTAAAAATCTTGATGTAATTGCTGGTATTGCAAGATTAAAATCAAATATAGCAGAGTTAAAATCTGAACTCAAAGAGATGCGCCAAACTGCTGATGTAAAACTTGAAGTAAACGAGATAAATGGTACATCTGTAGTTATTGAAGAGCTTCTAACGGGTGACATCAAAGAGAAAATAGATGAGCTTAAAAATCAAAACCCTAAATTGTGTGCAATGCTTTTTCAGGTAAAAGGGGATAAAGTTCTTATAGCTGCTGGAGTGAAAGGTGTTGATGCAAAAGCTGGAGATTGGATTAAAAAAATTGCTCCTATCTTAGGTGGTGGCGGTGGTGGTCGTCCTGACTTTGCTCAGGCGGGTGGGAAAGATAAAACGAAACTTCCTGAGGCAAAAGAGGAAGCACTTGCTTTTATCACTGAGGCGTTATCGTAGTGCAGGAGATATTTGCAGAGTATAAGGTAATTATAGTATTTTTACATGTTCTCTCTGCTGTGATTTGGGTTGGTGGGATGGTTGCTATGCGTTATGCTGCTCACCCTTCGTTTATAGAGATAGAGTCACCAGCAAAAAGATTAGAGCGGATTGCAGATGCCTTGAAAAGACTTTTTTGTATAGTTGCCCCTTTTGTTCTTATTTTACTGGTAACTGCCGTTTTTATGTTGCAAGGTTACTCTGTATCTGAGAGTGAATATAAATTTTTTGGGTATGCAAAAGAGGCTCTATGGAGCATTATGTTTTTAAATCTTGGTCTGATGATAGTACGAAGAAATAATGCTCAAAAAGCTCTTGAAAGTGGTGAGTTTGTAAGAGCAAAAAACCAACTCATGATGATTGGAAAATATATGGTACCTTTAAATATTGCTCTTGGTGTTGTTGCTATATTTATAGGTTCTTATTTCTCATCGGTTTTTTAAAATGATACGATTAGCTTCATCTTCGAAAACCCGTGCCATGCTTTTGGAAAATGCTAATGTCTCATTTATTCAAGAGAGTGTGAATTTTGATGAAGATAGTATAATCGCATCGAGTCCAAAAAACTTTGTGTATCAAGCAACTCTCGGTAAATACGAAACAAATCTAAAAGCCTTCGGATTTGATGATTATCCACTTTTAGTTGCTGATACAGTAGTGACTTCTCAAAATAAAATCCTCAGAAAAGCAAAGTGCATAGATGATGCTCGTAATATTTTATACACTCAAAGTGGAAATATTACAAGTATTATCACCTGTATGATATACCAATCCCCAAAGCTTAAACTTATAGATATATCTAGTACAGATTATATTTTTAGAGATTTTGATAGGGATGATTTAGAGTCTTATCTTCAAAGCGGAGAGTGGAGAGGCAAAGCTGGTGCTTGTATGGTTGAGGGCTTTTGTAAAAAGTATATACAAGAGGTTCGAGGCTTTGAGAGTACTGCAATGGGGCTTAGTGTAGAACTCTTAGAGAGCTTTACCTGATGCTCTTTTATGAAAATGAATTAAAAGCATTGAAGCGTTCTGGGAGATATAGAACAAGAGAGGTGGTAGATAGCTCTATATTGGATTTCGCATCTAACGACTATTTGGGGCTTTCACACAATAAAGAGCTTCATAATTCCACCTGCAAGGAGCTCTCAAAAATTCCTGTTCATAGTACAAAAGCTTCTCTCTTAGTCAATGGATATCATCAGATCCATTACGATTTTGAAAAAGCACTTTGTTGTGCAAATGGTTTTGAGGATGGGGTAGTTTTAGGGAGTGGATTTAATGCAAATATCGCTCTTGTAGAGTCACTTGTAAGAAAAGGTGATACTCTCTTTATGGATGAGCGTTATCACGCTTCTGGTATTTTGGCCTCACAACTTAATGGAATGGATGTTGCATTTTTTGAGCACAATAATATGCAAGAGTTGAAAAAACTGCTTGAGAGTTCAAGTGCAAAAAGAAAGATAGTTGCAGTTGAGGGGATTTACTCAATGGATGGCGATATTGTACCTCGTGAGGTGTTTGAGATTGTTGATACAAGCGGTGCTTTATTGATTATGGATGAGGCTCATAGTAGTGGAGTTTTGGGAGATAATCTTATGGGTATTTTTGATCACTACAACATCCCTATACAATCTAACTATATAAAGATGGGTACTTTAGGTAAAGCGTATGGAAGTTTTGGTGCTTTTATCTTAGCGAGTGAGCATATAGTAGAGTACCTAATAAATCGTGCTAAACCGATAGTGTATGCAACATCCCTTTCCCTTTATGATACTCTTTTAGCGCATAAGGCTCTTTTGTTTATGCAAGAAAATTGTGAAGATCTAAAGACTCAAATAAATGCTCGTAAAAGAGTTGTTTTTGAGGAGTTGGGGATAGAGGTGGATGGACTCATTGTGTCAATACTTATAGATGATAACGCAAAAGTAATAGAGATAAAAAATGAGTTACTTAAATGCGGATATGCTGTTGGTGGCATTAGACAGCCAACTGTGCCAAAGGCTATCATCCGACTTATTGCAAGAGTGGGTCAAAGTGAAGAGTCATTAAGAGTTTTGTGCAAAAAAATAGCGAAATTTGTGATAGAATAAAAAATGAAAATTCAAAAGTTACACATAACTATAGACAATGAAACATTAGTGGCTATTGATTTTAACATCAATCTATCTTTAGCGCTCGTGGGGCAAAGCGGAAGTGGGAAAAGTTTAACGCTTAAAGCACTTCTTGGGATGTTGCCAAGTAGTATGGAGTGTGTATTGGAGTATAAGGGTGATTTTGAACTTAAAGCGGGAGAGAGTATCTCCTTTGTTCCTCAGAATCCCTTTACAGCACTCTCACCACTCACAAAAATTGCAAAACAGTTTTTTGTCTCCTCCCAAAGACAAGAGGAGCTGTTTTCTCAAGTTGATTTGGATGTTGGCTTACTAGATAGATACCCGCCAGAGCTTTCAGGTGGTCAGTTGCAGAGAGTTGTCATAGCTATGGCATTAAGCAACTCACCCTCTTTGCTTTTGCTTGATGAGCCAACGACGGCATTGGATGAAGAGACCACTATTGTGATTTTGAATCTTTTAAAAGATTTACAAAAGTTACATCGATTTAAAATCCTTTTTGTAACACACGATATGAACTCCGCAAAGAATATCTGCGAAGATATATGTGTGATGAAAAACGGAAAGGTTGTGGAGAGTGGAACTATGAAAAGTGTTTTACAAAATCCGCAAGAAGAATATACAAAAACATTAATAGAAGCAAATTTTGCAAATAGGAAATTTAGACAATGATTAAAAAGATATTTTTAACTATTTTATTGCTTGGATTTTTATCACCATTTCTTGTTTTGGGCTACTTCTTAGTGCAGTATGACTATGATGTAAGCAGTTTAGTTGATTATAAACCTGCCACTACAACAAGAATTTATGATAAAAATGGTGACAAGATAGCAAATCTTTTTGATAAGAAACATAGATATTATGCCCCTTTTGATGAGATACCTCCCCGTGCAATTGAAGCGCTTATTGCTATAGAAGATACAACTTTTTTTGAACATCCTGGTATCAATATAGACGCAATTTTTCGTGCGGCTATTAAGGTGATAAAAGCAGGAAGTGCCGTTGAGGGTGCAAGTACAATCACGCAACAACTGGTGAAAAATGTACTTTTAACACGAGAAAAAAAATTATCACGAAAGATAAAAGAGGCGATTTATGCTTTAAAACTAGAAACTTTTTTAACTAAAGAGGAGATTTTAGAACGCTACTTAAATGAGATATATTATGGACATGGATATTACGGCATCAAAACAGCAGCAGATGGGTATTTTCATAAAAAACTAGAAGATTTAACACTCAAAGAGATAGCAATTTTAGTTGGTTTACCAAAGGCACCCAGCACTTACGCACCAACAAAAAACTATGAAATATCTATGGGTAGAGCGAACCGTGTTGTAAGTAGAATGTTTACTTTGGGTTGGGTAGATGAAGCCCAATACGAGGCAGCATTGGCTGAGAATCCTGAAATTTTTGATGATACACTCACTCAAAATAAAGCACCTTTTATAGTGGATGAAGTTACTAGACGAATGGTTGCAAATGGTATGGATGATATAAAAACTGGTGGCTATGAGATATACACAACGATAGATTTACGCTTACAAAAAGCAGCGAAGGATTCACTCAAATATGCTTATGATCTTTCTTTAAAAAGGATAGAGGGGTATAGAGAAAAAGAGGAGCAAAGGTTTGAAAAAGATCCAGAGTATAAAATTTTTGATATAAATACAACGCTTTTAAATGGGGCATTAGTGAGTTTGGATTCCAAAAGTGGAGATATTTTAGCTCTTGTTGGGAGTGTCGATTATAAAAAAAGTTCCTATAACCGTGCTACTCAAGGGCGCCGTCAACCTGGTTCGGCATTTAAGCCTTTTATATATCAAGTTGCAGTTGATTTAGGCTACTCTGGTGCTACAAAGTTAGTTGACATTGCTAAAACATATGAGTATGAAAAAAATGGTGAAGAGCTAAAGTGGCAACCGAGAAATTATGAAAAAAACTACAAGGGTTTAATTAGTCTTAGAGAATCATTAATACACTCAAGAAACCTGGCAACTATCAACCTTGTTAATGAGATAGGATTAAGGCAACTTTTAAATGAGTTTGTGAAATTTGGCATAAAAAATCTTCCACCAGATTTGTCAATATCTTTGGGCACTATCTCCCTCTCACCATTGCAGTTAGCTAAATACTATACATCTTTTGCAAATGGCGGTATTCAGGTTGAACCTCACTTGATCAATTATGTGGAACAAGATGGATATAGAGTGTATCAAAAGAGGGAAAAAACAAAGTTTATAACTGAACCTACTCAAGCTTTTATCATGACCTCTATACTTAGGGATGTCGTAGATAGAGGAACAGGGAGGCGTGCAAGTGCTAAAGGGATAGAGTTAGCTGGAAAAACAGGAACAACTAATAACAATGTAGATGGCTGGTTTGCAGGATACTCACCAACCATAGAGACAATTGTTTGGTTTGGAAATGATGATAATACGCCTATGTATAAAAAAGAGACGGGTGGTAGAATTGCTGGACCTGCTTTTTCAAACTACTACAAAAATGTGCTGAAATTATACCCGCAGATTCAAAGAAAATTTGAGATACCTGAGGGGATTATAGAGGTGGTTATAGATGGCAAGAAAGAGTTCTTTAGTGAAATATCAAAACCACCTCGTGTTGAGGCAGAGGTTGACCCTCAAGAGGAACTACTTTTTTAAAGAAGGATTTAAAAGTAGTAACCAACTCTAAGTGACAGGTAATTATCACTTGCGCTATCGCTAAGTCCATAAGCGTAAGCTAAACTTGTGAAAACTTTTTTGTTTATGTTGTAAAAGAGACTACAAGAGAGAGTTTCTATATTATCCGCACCTTCATAGATGCTCTCGCTTGAGTTGTAAGAAAAACTGAGATAACTCTTTGGACTAGGATAGATGCCTGCTCCGAGATTATACGAGGATGTGTTTTGATAGTTTACCTCTATGCTTGAGCCATCATCATATACTAAAATTGTATCATCGTCATTTATGAGAGTATAGCTGTATCTCGCAAACATATTTATGTTTTTTGGCATATAGCTAAGACTGAGAGATGATGTGTAATCTGGATTGTTATTATTGAGTGATGTATCATAAGTTGGCATAATCACCCCAAGACCAGCACGGAGATACAGCTTTTTTATAGGTGAAAATTTGTAGCTTACTCCGAGATAAGAATCATTTGTGCCATTATCAGTGTAAGTGGTACTCTCTGTATTGTAGTAAGAACTGCTGATTTGAGCGGAAAAGTTTTTGTAATAATAATTAATCTGAGCGTTTTGAGTTGTGGTATCTGTATCGCTATACTTACTTTGCGAAAAGCTAATACCGAGAACGATGTTGAATTTATGAGGATTCACTAAGCTTTTTGTACTACATCCATCACTATTGACTAAGTCACTAAAGGGTGTATTTGGACATAAGTCATTTTTGTCATCAACTCCATCCATATCTGAATCAGTATAAGCTAGAAGACTTAGTGTGCTTACTAGAAGCAGTGTTACTATTTTTTTTTGCATACTTCACCTTTAGGTATCATAAAAAGATACCCAAATTATATCTTATTTGAGAGGAAAAAATTATCTTCCCCCTCTAAAGCCACCCATAGCACCTGCATTTTCACTTGGAGTACCTTGCATCGCTTTTGTAGCTGATTGCCCTTGACCCATAGCTTGTGTGCCATCTAAAGTTTGAGCTTCATCTGTTTGGTTCATACGACTTCTTTGTTGTGTACGAGTTTGCATTTGTGTTTGAAGAGCTGTACCGTCAGCTTGCATAGTAGTTTTTAGCTCATCAATAGCTGCAGTTCTCTCCTCGTCACTAAGAGTACTTAAAGTTGCTTTGAACTCATTGACAAGCTCTACTCTCTCTTCATCTGTAGTAGCGTTTTGAATCGCTGTGATTTGTGCATCAACTGTTGTTTCTGCCATGCCTAATGTTAATGTTCCTAACAGCAATAAAGTTGCGCTTAATCTTAATGTTTTCATCTTGTGTCCTTTTGTTTTGATAGTGGTATTATCACATAGTTGTGTTAGTCAAGTGTGAGCTAAATGTTAGCTTAGTATTAGTTTGGACAGGTTAAGTGAAAAAATACTCCCTTGACCTAGAATACTTTTTATAGAGATTTTTATATCTAACTCATCACAAAGCTTTTTCACTATATGAAGCCCAATCCCTATCCCCCTCTCTTGTTCTTTATAAAAGCGATGAAAAACTTTTTGTGGGTGCTGTATCCCTTTTCCAGTGTCTATAATCTCTAAGCACTGAGTTTTTTGAATGTAGAGTATTTTTACACTCCCAGCAGGTTTATTGTATTTGCAAGCATTAGTTAGGAGGTTGTCAATTATACGGATGAAAGCTTCTTTGTTCGCTCTTACTTGAAGGGACGGTATATCTATTTTAAAGTGAATGTTAGGATAGTTTTTTTCTATCATATGCACCTGAGTAACTATTAGAGTGTTTAAGTCAAGTTCAGATTTTTCTAGTGAATGGTTATGGAGGTATGAGCGTAAGTGCTCTTGTAGGTAGAGTATATTAGCCACACTCTGCTCAAGTCTATTTATTTTTTCATTTTCCCCAATTTCAAGCTTTAGCATAGATGTGTTTAGTCTAAGCGAGGCTAATGGTGTGTTAAAATCGTGAAGTATATCTTTTATAAACTCTTGTGTTAGTGTTAAAGCATTTCTTAATGGATATAGAGCATAAAAAGAAAATAAAATTGACAAGATAAAAATTACCATTAAAAATATAAAAAATTCTATAAGTGAAGTTTTTTGAAGTTTTTGGAGCTCTTTGTCGTATTTGTCTTGCTTAAAATAGAGAGCCATAATATTTTTTTCAGATGTAGGGATAGGGTAAAAACTACTTAATCCATTCTCATTTTTATAAAGCTTATAAAGCTTTTGATTTTCCATAGGGATAAAATCTATCTCAAACTGTTTACATTTTAAGTCAAAACTACACACTCGCATCTCAGAAAAAAGTTTCGTATCGAGAGTTTGAACCTCTTTAGTGTAGTTGATGTAGAACAGGATTGCAATAAGTACCCCTAAGGAAATGAAAAAAAGTAAAAAACTTTTTAAAAATGATTCTATCTCTACTCTATTCAACTATATACCCTATACCACGAAGATTTTTTATATCTAACCCTGTAGTCTGTTTGAGTTTTGTTATGGCAACTCTAAGGGCAATAGATGATGGTTTTTCTAAGCAGTCTAAGAGGTCTTCTTTTGTTAACACTTTAGATATGTTGTGTATAAAAAGGTCAAATAATCTCTCTTGCACCTCACCAAGAGCTATCACATGCCCATCTTTTCGTAAGGTTTTTGTTTGTGTGTCGTATTCTAAATCTTTATAAGAGATAGTTGCATTTTTTGTTTTGAGTTTTGCATCTACTCGTATAAGTAACTCTTCTGGGAAAAAAGGCTTTTTTATATAATCCTCAGCCCCTATTTTAAAAGCTGTGGCAATGGAGTTTAAATCAACCAATGCACTTATAAAAATAGTGGGAGTTCTATCATCCGCATCCCGAAGAGACTCTAGGAGGTCAAGTCCGTTAATGTCGGGAACATTGATATCGAAGATATACAAATCAAAACCGTTTTCGTAACTTGTCTCAGCAGCCTCATCTCCCGTAGATGCAAGTATCACATCATACCCCTGTGATGATAAAAGCTCTTGAAGTGTTTGTGCTAAAAGTGTGTCATCTTCTAAAAGTAATATTTTTTTGTTCATGCTTTATTATAGTCTATAACTATTAGTGAAGTGTTAATGCTATAATACTCCAGATTATAAAAAAGAGGTTATTATGAAAACAGTTATTTTGCTATCTATATATTTTTTACTTACACAAACATCGCTCTATGCTGTTGTGGATAGGCAAAGTGTACAAAAAAACTCATCAAGTGCCGTTGTATTTATGTATCATCGTTTTGGAAATAGTAAGTATCCATCGACAAATATTCGTATGGAGCAACTCAAACAACACCTTGAGTATATAAAAGAAAATAACTTTAATGTTTGGCAACTCTCTAAAATAGTTCGTTACCTGCAAGCGGGTAAGCAACTCCCCCCTAAAACTATAGCCATTAGTGTTGATGATGCATATATAACTACTTACACAAAGGGATATCCAATGTTTAAAGAGAGAGCTATCCCATTGACAGTTTTTGTCAATACAAACCCTGTAGATAAGAAGTCAAAACACTATATGAGTTGGGAACAGATGAGAGAGATGAGTAAAAATGGTGTGGAGTTTGCAAACCATTCCCTGACACATGAGTATTTACTTCCTGCTAAAGAAGAGAGTAAAAAGAGTTGGGAGGAGCGTTTTAAAAAAGAGGTTCTAAGAGCACAAAAAAGGCTTCAAGAGGAGCTAGGAGCTACAACTAACACTCACCCTAAGCTTTTTTCATACCCCTTTGGTGAATATAATGAAGATATGGCAAATATACTTAAAAGTTTGGGTTATGTAGGTGTGGCACAAGAATCAGGGGTCATGGATGCTAGCAGTGATTTTAGAGCCTTGCCTCGTTACCCTATGTCAGAGATTTACGGTTCACCTAAAGGTTTTCAACTCAAGATAAATACTCTCCCTTTGCCTGTAGAGTCTATATCTCCATGGGAGCCGGTTGTTGGCAATGAAAATCCACCACAATTACGATTGAAACTCAAAAGAGCGGTGGATGGTGTCGGTTGTTTTCTAAGTAGCGGTGAGCGTATAGATTTTAAATGGATCTCAGATACCGAGCTAGAGATTCAAGCACATTCTCCACTTCAACCTCCCCGTGACCGTTATACATGTACTGCTCCTGCTGGTGATGGTAGATGGTACTGGTACAGTCATATGTGGATTCTTCCAAAGTAATCATGAAAAATCTGTTTGTGATAATACTGCTAACTTGTTCGATTTTGAGTGCAAATGAAGCTGATGAGATTATGAAAAAAGTGGATAACAATCTTCGAGGTAAAAATATTTACATCAAGCTTACAATGAACATATCTTCAAAGTACCACAAAAGAACTATGAAAATAGAGTCATACTCACAGGGTGAAGAGAAAAGTTTTGTAAAAATACTTTACCCTCCAAAAGACAAAGGGATTACCTTTTTAAGTCTTGATAACAATATGTGGCAATATGTTCCTAAGATAGAGAGAGTTATAAAAATACCGCCATCTATGATGCTTCAAAACTGGATGGGTTCTAACATAACAAACGACGATATGGTAAGGCAAAGCTCAATTACAGAA